>Ga0308419_1000259_pt1 | contig 41526 bp, 24 predicted proteins | sample HotsprSampleMS50_FD_203674 | JGI IMG/M metagenome (GOLD analysis project Ga0308419, IMG submission 203674) | Hot spring phototrophic mat microbial communities from Mushroom Spring, Yellowstone National Park, Wyoming, United States - 20090730_MS50 ... | reverse complement strand
GGTGTGGGGTAATTCCGAGGGAACCTTTGGCTTAAAAGCCATTGGACCCGTAACGACTGACCCGAAAGGGGAGGCGCACGGTCCTCCTGTGCGCAACACGCCGGCCCTCACTAATGTCTGGTTCCTAAGGAGGCTTCCTTCAAAAAAGGAGGAGATATGAAATTAGAGCCCTGGTATGTCACGGGATTGTGCGAGGGTGAAGCCAGCTTCAGCGTCAGCTTCAACTGGCGCCAAAAACTGAGTGTTGGCATAGAAACTCGTCCCTCTTTTTCAGTAACTCTGAATGCCCGCGACCTGGAGCTGATAAAAGCTTTGAGGAATTATTTCCGCTGCGGAGCGATCAGGTTTTCCCGGTTCGACAACACTTACAAGTTTGAGGTTCGTTCGATCACCGATTTGAATCAGAAAATAATTCCGCATTTCAGAAAGTATCCATTAAGCGGGAATAAAGCCAGGGACTTTCAGGCTTTTGCCAGGATATGTGAAATGGTAAAGGCCAATCTCCATCTGAGTAAAAAACATTTAAGAGAAATTATTGAGCTTGCCTGTCAAATGAATCCGTCGGGAAAGCGCAGGCTCATAAAGGAAGAACTCCTAAGGGAACTTGGTGAGGTGAAGGTATAGTCTACCTCCTGTGGAAACACAGGAAAGAAGGTGAAGTTCCGACCCGCACGAAAGGCGTAACGACATGAGCGCTGTCTCAGAGAGGGGCACGGCGAAACTGTGGTACCGGTGAAGACGCCGGTTACCTGCCGCTGGACGGAAAGACCCCGGCACCTTAACTGCAGCCTAGCATTGGATTTTGGAATATGATGCGCAGGATAGGTGGGAGGCTGTGAAGCCGCACCTCCGGGTGTGGTGGAGCCGTCGGTGAGATACCACTCTTCATGTTCTGAAGTTCTAACCCACTGCCCTGATCGGGTAGGGGGACAGTGTTAGGTGGGTAGTTTGACTGGGGCGGTCGCCTCCTAAAAGGTAACGGAGGCGCCCTAAGGTTCCCTCAGGCTGTTTGGAAATCAGCCGTAGAGTGCAAAGGCATAAGGGAGCTTGACTGTGAGACCGACGGGTCGAGCAGGTGCGAAAGCAGGGCTTAGTGATCCGGTGGTCCCGTATGGAAGGGCCATCGCTCAACGGATAAAAGGTACGCCGGGGATAACAGGCTAATAGTCTCCAAGAGCTCACATCGACGAGACTGTTTGGCACCTCGATGTCGGCTCATCCCATCCTGGGGCTGAAGCGGGTCCCAAGGGTCCGGCTGTTCGCCGGTTAAAGGGGTACGTGAGCTGGGTTTAGAACGTCGCGAGACAGTTCGGTCCCTATCCACGGCAGGCGCAGGAGATTTGAGGGGGGCTGTCCATAGTACGAAAGGACCTGGATGGACGAACCTCCGGTGTACCAGTTGTGCCGCCAGGCGCAGCGCTGGGTAGCCGTGTTCGGTGGCGATAACCGCTGAAAGCATATAAGCGGGAAGCGCGCCCCAAGATAAGATCTCCCTCCCCGCAAGGGGCTAAAGGGCCCTCGTAGACGACGAGGTTGATAGGCTGGGTGTGTAAGCGCCGTGAGGCGTTGAGCTAACCAGTACTAATAGCCCGTGAGGCTTGACCATAAAGTTTATCAAGGTGAAACATGCCGCTTTGTTAGCAATAATAATATGGGACATGCACTCTGTTGCGTGTCCCGAATTTTAGGATTGTAATTAATCCCGGCAACCATAACGGAGGGGAAACACCCGATCCCATTCCGAACTCGGAAGTTAAGCCCTCCAGTGCCGATGGTACTGCGGGGGGAACCCCGTGGGAGAGTAGGTCGTTGCCGGGTTTTTTTTTGCCCAAAAAGGGGGGGACACAAACTATATTTCCATTTTTCCTTTCGCCCCACTGAGCCCTTAGCTTCTAAGAAAGCCCGAAAAACTTAATATTTTGTTTATTTTTTCCCAAGCGCAAAATTTAAAAATCTGTTACCAAAACTATATTTATAATATTCCTATGACCCTCATCAAGGTTTATGGGTGTATTTCACCAAGGTATCGTTATTATCTTTTTGTAATTTATTTTTTGATGCTTCTCTTCTGTTTACTTTTAATTTATTCCTAAAATGGAAAATTGGTTGCCTTAAAAAAGTAATTGTTCAAAAAAGCATAAATTCCTCTTGACACGTTTTTTTTTATGTTAAACAAAAAATAGAAGGGGTAAAAGAATGAAAAGGACTTGCATAGTCCTTTTTTGTTTTTTAATTCTTTCTGCCAGCCATGCTCAAATTGCCATTAAAGATATTTCTGGTCATTTTATTTCTTTTGATAATATAAGAGGGAGGTATCTACTCGTTTTGGTTTTTAACCCCGCAAATTTGGGCCATAGGCTTTCATTAATGTATGCAGAAGTTCTTTCTAAGAAGTTGCCGTCCATTCCTTTGACAATTTTGGGTATTTCGACCGGAGATATAGAAAAAACGCTTGCAGCTAAAAAGCTTTGCAAAATCTCCTTTCCATTAAGCCTGGATTGGCCAAAAATGTTTATTGATAATGAGTTAACTGGTTGCTGTGGAGCTACGATATTGTTCGATCAAGATCAAAAAATTATCTTTAGAGATAACGATGTCTTAACACCTGATCTTTTAAGACAACTCTTGTTAAGGCAGTTGAATATTGATGAACGTTTATTACAGGGCCCAATAATTTGGGACCCACCTTTTTTGAAAGGAGATATTTTTGTAGATTTTCCAGTTCTTGAGATAGCCGATGGGAAAACCAAAAAACTGTATAATAAACTTAAAAAAATAAACCTATTTACTTTTTTTTCATCATTCTCATTTTGTTCAAACTGCAAACATAATAATCGGCTGGAGACATTGGATAAAATAGCTGCGCTTAATTACCATGATTTATTGATGGCCGTCTTCTTCTTAGAGCCTTTCACAGCGGAAGATGTGTTTTCAATTAAAAAGCACAAAAGAGTTAAATTTGATACCTTTTTAATCCCGAATTTCATGTCTGATGATAATATTTATATAACGGACGATCGATTAAAATGTGACCCCTGGACTATTGTTGTAGATAAAAATGGGTCAGTTTTATGGGTTGAATTACCTGGAATTTCAGAAAACATAGTTGAAACCGAAGTCATTAGATTATTACAAGATTATCTTGAGGGGAAAAGGTGAGTATAAAAAAAATTTTTCTGCTTCTTCAAATCATGCTTGTAATAACGATCATTTTCATAATAATAGTGATAGGGAGCAGGCAAAAAGAATCCCTTACCGGAAAAAGGCATAAAAATTTATCAGATAAGGTCATTCAGGCCAGGGTGTTTATGGACCTTCAAAATATCGGCACAGAATTTGAAATTAACAAAACATTTTTTCAAACCAAGTTATTTCATATTACTGAGGATCTTACCACCTATCTTATTGATTCAAAGAGAAATAGGATTCTGGAAATAAATAATCTGGGAAAAATTGAAAAGATAATAGGGGGGCCAGGTCAAAGAGAAGGAGATCTATATTACCCGCTTGCTATCACCGCTAATGATAATATACTGGCAATCATTAACAATTCTGGGGGCGAAATAAAATTTTTCAGGCGATCCGGGGCGTTGGAAAAGATATTTTCAAAAAAAAATGGCGGTTTCCAGCCTGTGATAATTCTGAGATCTCACAACGAATTTATCGCTTCTGTTAGAAATTTTAATAGGTCTATCGAGGAAATGAATAATGAACCGTTGTTTTCATTATTTGATTATGATTTCAATCAAATTAAATCGTTTGGTAGGGTTATTAAATGTAGTTCTCTGATTGCTCATTTACATTTTAACCTGATCGAGCTTTGTATAAGTGACAAATATGTTTTCGGTGCTTTTATTTTCTTGCCCATAATATTTGCTTTTGATATCAACAATGGTAACGAAATTTTGTACAGGGACCTGAGCATTATGCAAATACCCGAAATTGAGGCAGGCATAAACCGCCAAAAAGAAATAAAGGCAGATACACCGGAAGAACAAACAAAGCCAAATGAGTTTAAAGCTGTTCGATTCAACCAGGGAGTTGCTTTATATAAAGGTATTCTTTACTATCTTAGGGCAAACCATAAATTTCTTTTATTTGACCAGAAGGGTGAATTTCTTGGCAGGATGTTTGTTCATCTGAATAATAGAGATATCACGCCTTATATAGATTGTTTTGTTATTTTGCCTTCTGGAAAAATGTATGGCTTGGTCAGCTATCCTGAGAATAAAGAGACATTTATCTTTGAGGCAGTATTATGAAAAAAAATGATAAATTAATTTTATAAAGGGAGGTGTGTTTTGGTTAAACAAAAGCGGTTTTTGCTGCTATTAATAATTATTGCCATTTGTACAGCGATCTATTTCTTTTTCGGGCACAATCTGCTTGGCTCCTGCGGAGCCTCTTTTATCTGCAGTGACGGGACGTTACTTTTTTGCGAAACCTTTGGAAACTGTGGTGGTAACGAAAGTTGTGGTTATTATAGATATTATTGGGGAGGCCCTATTAGAGGTGTGTATTGCATTTGTGGAGAAAGCTCATGGGGAGCATACTGTGAACCAGCTGCGCCTGCTATGTAATTTGTTTGTCTGATTATATTTATTTTGTTAAGAGAATGATAATTCCAAAGAAAGGATGGGGATTATTAATATTTTTTATACTTATCAGTGTTCAGAGCTGCTTTATTCGGCCAGATTCCAATAGCTTTAAAGTTTTAGATCTTGATTTCGAGAAAGAAAAAGATTTTATTTACACCAAGCAGGCAGGCATAAAGTATATTCAAAATTTCTCTTATAGTCCCTGGGGTAATTATTATATTTTAGAATCAGATAGAATAACTGAGTGGAATGCCGAAGGCAATTTTATTAGAGAGATAGGAAAAATTGGACAAGGGCCAGGAGAATTCTCAAGAATACTCGGAATCAATTTTAACGATGATAAAATATTTGTTAACGACCAGGGGACAAAGCTAATTATATATTCAAAAAACGGATCGTTTTTAAAACAGATTCATCTTGATTTTTTTCTCACCAATAATTTTGTGCCAACTAATGATAACGAAATAATCGGCGTTATTTTATTAAACACAGAGTCGGGGAGACTCGGTCAGGTCTGTCGAATAAATGCTGAAGGGAAGATTTCTTCCTTTTTAGATAAGCCAAACCTACATGGCCAATGGACTGTAAAATATTCAAAGCAAGGGGGAGTAGTCGGAGGGGCAATTAGCCCTGAAGCAACGCCCAGCTTTATTTTATGTCAAGGCAGCAAGGGAGTTTGGATAGCCCATAATTCCAGATATGTAATAAACTTTTATGACTATAAAGCCAATATTATTAAACAGATCAAGAGACAGATTAAGCCATCATTTATATCAAAAGAGATAAGGCAATATGGAGACAAAAAGCTGAATTTTAAGAGCAAAATGCCGGCGCCGTTTTTTAGCCAAATCCTTTCTGATGAAGCAGATCGGATTTTTGTCATAAAGTCTCCTCAATATCGGCAAAAAAAACATGCTATAGAGGCCGATGTTTTTAATGAAAGAGGAGATTTTTTATTTTCGGTGAGGTTACCCATGAAACCCAAATTGATCCTTAATGGATTTATCTATTTTATTTCCGAAGATCCAGAAGGGTGGCAGATAATTAAAAAGATAAAAATAAGAAATTATCCAGAAATCTTCTATAAAAACATTAAAGATTAATTAAATTTATCAAAACCAGATAAAAAAGAATAATCTTTAGAAAAAAGTTCAAATTGTCTTTGAATCATTTGTAAATTAATCCCGGCAACCATAACGGAGGGGAAACACCCGATCCCATTCCGAACTCGGAAGTTAAGCCCTCCAGTGCCGATGGTACTGCGGGGGGAACCCCGTGGGAGAGTAGGTCGTTGCCGGGTTTTATTTTGCCCAAAAATGAGGGTACAAACTATATTTCCATTTTTTCTCTTGCCCCGCTGAGCCATTGATTTCTAAGAATGCCAAAAACCTTAATATTTCGTTTATTTTTCCCGAGTGCAAAATTTAAAAATCTGGCAGCAAGACTATATTGATAATCTTCCTATGCCCCTCGCCAAGTTTCGCGGCTGTCTTTCCGCCAGGTCTCATTCTTATTCCTTGTTTCCATCCTATTCAACAACATGGTCTGGTAGCTTTCCACTTTTCCTCTGTTCTCTATTTTTTATTGTTGGCAGGAATGAAAAAACTAATTATGATATGAATGAATAATGGTAAACGTAAATTAAAAAACCGGAGGAATTAATGAAGAAAAAAGCACTAAAGATTTTTTTAGCCGCACTCTGTTTATTATTTATCGCTGACTTCATCCCCTCAGCCTCCGCCACTCCCCAGCTGCCAAAGGAAACCGAAGCCCAGAAAGCTCAGCGCCTTAAATGGTGGACCGAGGCTCGCTTCGGTATGTTCATCCACTGGGGACTCTATGCGCTTCCTGCCCGGCACGAATGGGTTAAGCACAACGAGCGCCTGACCAACGAGCAGTACCAGAAGTATTTTGAGCATTTCAACCCGGACCTCTTCAACCCGCGCGAATGGGCTAGGATGGCCAAAGCGGCCGGCATGAAATATGCGGTCATCACGGCCAAACACCACGAAGGTTTTTGTCTCTGGGATTCAAAGTACACTGACTATAAAGCCACCAATACGCCGTTCGGCCGTGACATCCTGAAGGAATTTGTGGAAGCTTTCCGTGCCGAGGGACTGAAGGTTGGTTTCTACTATTCGCTGCTGGACTGGCATCATCCAGACTACACGATTGACGTTTTCCATCCGCTGCGACCCGATAACGAAGCTGACTACGACAAACTCAACGCCGGCCGGGATATGGCCCGTTACCGCGAGTACATGAAGAACCAGGTCCGCGAGCTACTGACCAACTACGGCGAAATCAGCATCATGTGGTTTGATTTCTCTTTCCCGGGCAAGCATGGCAAAGGACGCGACGACTGGGATTCTATCGGCCTGCTCAAGCTGGCCAGGTCGCTTCAACCCCACATCATCGTTGATGACCGGCTTGACCTTCAGGACGTGGAGGGCGGCTGGGATTTCACCACGCCCGAGCAGGTGATCGTGAGCAAATGGCCTGAGTACAAAGGCAAACGGATTCCCTGGGAAACCTGCCAGACTTTTTCTGGTTCCTGGGGCTATTACCGCGATGAATACACCTGGAAAAGCCCGGCCCAGCTCATCACCCTGCTAATTGATTCAGTGAGCAAAGGCGGGAATTTGCTGCTGAACGTGGGACCCACAGGGCGCGGTACTTTTGACCAGAGAGCTCAGGAGCGACTTAAAGCCATCGGTGAGTGGATGGCCCTCAACAGCCGGTCAATCTACGGCTGCACTCAGGCGCCGGATGAATTCACCGCTCCGCCCAACACCCTTCTCACCTGGAACCCGGAAACCAAACGGCTCTACGTCCACCTGCTGGCTTACCCGCTCGGCGGCCTGTGGCTCAAGAACATGGCGGATAAGGTGCAATATATTCAATTCCTGCATGATGCTTCTGAAATTCGCTTCCGTCCGGGGAGCGGGGCTGAGGCCAAAGACCTGTGGTTGTCGCTTCCCATTCAGAAGCCGCCGGTGGAAATCCCCGTGCTCGAAGTCTTCATTAAATAAACATTAAATAAAAGCGCGAAAAACGGGGAAAACGGGTAACAAAATACTCATACCCCAATTTTTGCTCTTGAAATAATTGAGCCGATAGATTTATCTTAGAGTTGATAGACGGCAGAAGATTAAAGCTGTACCTGGATTTTTAATACTTTACGGAGTAAAGGGAACTCGAATCTCGAATATGGTTGGAATAATACAAACCGCCCGGGTGGCCCGGTCTGTTTCACAAGAAATAAGTTTTTATCTATCTTTTTTATTTTTTTATTTTAATGGGGGCGTCACATGAATCTTATGAGGCTTAAATTATTAACCTTTGGTTTGCCGCTGATATTGTCTTTTCTTATGGCAGTTGGTTGTCCGGGGCCTAAAGAGGTCAGGCCTTCACTGGCGGCCACAGACCAACCGCTTTACTCCTGTGGTGGGGATAATTCCGGGCGCTATTATAAGATGATTGAGGGCTTTGTCGTTGGGAAAAACGGCTGGGCTTACCTCTGGGACCAGGTAAATTTCGACGGCATCGATGTTTATGATGAAGCAGGAAAGTTTTTACTGAATTTCGGTCGTCCTGGACAGGGGCCGGATGAATTGCAGAATTTTTCGGCCGCAGCCTTGGATTCGAACGGCAATTTCTTGGCGAGCACATTTGGCCGGAAGGCTCTAAAAATTTTTACGCCAGAAGGAAAACTCAAGGGAGAAATACCGCTGCCCGATGAAATTTCTCGCGGCTACGTAAGTAAGATGATTTTAGCTCCAGAAGATTCTTTATATATGAGAATTGATTCCGATGCCGGCGACGTTTCTATTTACAATTTTGATCTGAGAGAACACCGGGTTAAGCTTATCCATGAAGAAAAGCGAAGGAAAGCACCTTCTTTTGTTAGATTTTCTCCGGATATGGCAGTGGACGACCATTGCAACATTTATGTTGCCGATGTTTTTGATTATAAAATTTATGTTTACTCGCCGGACGGAAAACTCATCAGGATCTATGAGAATAAAAAGGCTAAGAAAGAACCTATTCTTGACTCTGATTTTAACACCATTGGTGATGATTTTAAAACGGTCATCAGGCTAGATTTCTACCAGATGCTAATGGCTGAGCTCAAGGGCCCATCACGATATTTTCCGGTTGTTTTTGGCTTAAATATCGACCGTGACCGCCTCTACGTTTGGACTTCGGAGCGGGACAATTTAAACAGGTACGTAATTGATATCTTTGATCTGAATTTTCGGAAGCGTGGCCGAGCCTCCTATTTTAACTGGATTAAGCGCAACTTGGCTCAGATTGTTGGCGGGAGACTCTATATACCGAACATTGAAAATTATGATATCAACCTGACCAGGCAGCTCGGCCGTCTAAGTTTATTTAACCCCCCGGAAAAGCTTAACGTTTACCCGGTCAGGTGAGAAAACGGGGGTGGATGTAGGGTGTTGGGGCTGGATCATGTTAGATGGCGGGGGTCGGACCATGGCAAATTACTGATTATCAGTAAATTAGACTGATTTTTTGAGCAAAAAAGCAGGCTTAGATGAGACTTTGGTGGTGGCAAAAAAGCTTGAAAAGAGTTGGTTAAATCTTTTTGTTATTTGAGCTTAAAATGATTTTGAGACCTTCAAAAATGGCTTATAAACTTTTTTTGAGCCAGCTTTCAAGTTAATTTATTGACAAAAAAAAGACCGTATGCTCCGACCCCACATCTAATTGGAGTATAAAAAATTGGGGAATGAGTATTGTGTCCCCCGTTTTAAAAAAGATATTATATGGCGAAGGAAAAATTATTTGAGCCGAATACGCAGCTATAAATTTGAACCAAGGCGTTGCAATTTGCGATGTTTTCACCAACATTATTCAGGCATAGATAATCATATTAAAAAATCGCCCGTTTTCGCCTTAAACATTACATAGGAGGGAAATAATGAAGCTACTTAGAAATGAAAGCCAGCGTCGTTTTATCCGCCATCGTTTCAGTTTTTCTTTTGTTTATATTTCTTTCGCCATGCTGCTGGCTGTCGCGTTCTTGCTCTTTACTGCGGCGGGCTGTAATCAAAAGGCTTCCAGCCACAGCGGCGCCAAGCAGGCCCAGCTTAAATTTGCCGTGTCCTTTCCGGCCGAAAGGTCCAGCACCCCGCTTGATGGTCGCTTGCTCCTGCTGATTTCTACGAATAACGACCAGGAGCCGCGCTTCCAGATCAGCGACGGCCCGGCCACCCAGCAGGTCTTCGGCCTTGATGTCGATGGGCTGGCGCCCGGCGCTTCGGCCATCATTGACCATACTGCCTTCGGCTATCCGCGGCGCAGCCTTTCCGACATAGAACCCGGCGAATACTGGGTTCAGGCCTTGCTTAACATCTACCAGACGTTCCATCTGGCCGACGGCCGCGTCCTCAAGCTTCCGCCCGACCGCGGCGAAGGTCAGCAGTGGAACCGCAAGCCAGGCAATCTCTACAGCCAGCCCGTCAAAGTGCGCATAGACCCGGCCCGCTCCGAAACCATCAAAATTTCCCTTGACCAGGTCATCCCGCCGATTCCCGACCCACCTGAAACAAAATACATCAAACACGTCCGCATTCAGAGCAAGCTGCTCACTGACTTCTGGGGAACGCCCGTTTACCTCGGCGCCCACGTCCTTCTGCCGTACGGCTTTGATGAGCATCCCGAAGCACGTTATCCGCTGATAGTTTTTCACGGGCATTTTCCTTACGACCTCAGCGGCTTCCGGGAAGAGCCACCCGCCCCCAACCTTCCGCCCGACTACAGCGAGCGTTTTCACCTTCACGGTTACAACCGCATCGTCCAGCAGGAAGCCTACAATTTTTATAAATACTGGACGGCTCCCGACACGCCGCGCTTCCTCATCATTGAAATCCAGCACGCCAATCCCTATTACGATGATTCCTACGCGGTCAACTCGGCTAACCTCGGCCCCTACGGCGATGCCATCAATTATGAGCTCATCCCTTACATTGAGAAAAAATTCCGCGGCCTTGGCGAAGGCTGGGCCCGCTTCACCTATGGCGGCTCGACGGGCGGCTGGGAAGCTCTGGCCACGCAGATTTTCTACCCCGATATGTACAACGGCTGCTGGGCCGCCTGCCCCGACCCGGTAGATTTTCGCGCCTACACCATCGTCAATATTTATGAGCATAAAAATGCCTATTACGTTGAATCGCGCTGGAAGCGCACGCCGCGCCCCGGCCGCCGCAACTGGCTGGGTGAGGTGGGTTGCACCATGGAAGAGACCAACCACCGCGAGCTGGCCCTCGGCACCAGAACGCGCTCGGGCGACCAGTACGACATCTGGGAAGCAGTTTTCTCGCCTGTCGGACCTGACGGCTACCCGCGGCGCATCTGGGACAAGCTGACCGGCGAAATTGATCCCGACACGGCGGCCTACTGGCGCGAGCACTACGACCTGCGCTACATCCTGGAGCGCGACTGGAAAACTCTCGGCCCCAAGCTCAAGGGCAAAATTCACATCTATGTCGGGGACATGGACAACTATTACCTGAACAATGCGGTCTACCTGATGGAAGAATTCCTGAAAAACACCAAAGACCCCTACTACGACGGCGAGGTTGATTACGGCGACCGGGCCGAGCACTGCTGGAACGGCGACCACACTCTGCCTAATTACCTGTCGCGCCTCCGCTACCACCAGCTTCACATCCCGAAGATAATGGAGCGCATCAAAAAATCAGCTCCACCCGGGGCCGACCTCAAAAGCTGGCGCTATTAAAACAGGGAAACGGGGAACACAATACTCATACCCCGATTTCTGATTATTTTCCCGAGATGTCTTTGAATTTATGTTAGGAACCTACCCACCCCGAGAAAATTGGGGAATGCGTAGGGCGTCACCTAATTTTCTAATTTGCAATTTTAAGTTTATAAGGACCGGCAATCAGTGTAAAATCAGAAAAAATGGAAATACAGAAGGAGTCCCCATTTTTTAGGAGGGAGGAAATGATGAGAAAAAACCCGCAGTATTTTTTATCAGCAATATTAATAACCCTGACGATAGCCGCTGCGACCGTTTCAATTTCTATTATTTCCTGTAAGCCCCCGGAATCAAAAAAGCCAGTGGCTGCGGCTGCTGCGGCCAAACCCAAGGTCCCCCTGATTCCCGAAGACCAGGTGCGCCTGTCCAACGACCCCCAGAAAACTGAGCTCTTCCGCGACGCTGGCCTGGGCCTCTTCATCCACTGGGGTCCGAATTCCCAGGTCGGTACAGAAATTTCCTGGCCGCTCTATAACGCCTCAGATGACTTCATCAAAAAATATTACGCCCTGGCCGAAACCTTCAACCCGACTCGTTTCGACCCGGCCGAGTGGGCCCGCCTGGCCAAACTGGCCGGCATGGCCTACGTGGTTTTCACCACCAAGCACCACGACGGCTTCTGCCTGTTTGACACGGCCTACAGCGATTTCAAGATAACGAAAACTCCTTATGGACGCGATATTACTACTCAGATTGCCGAGGCTTTTCGCCGCGAAGGAATTCTTGTTGGTTTGTATTATTCTCCCGCCGATTTCCGCTATCAGTATGAAACCGGGCTGCGCACCGGCCACATCTACGAGCCGGATTTTTCGGCCGCTGCCCCCTTTGGCCCGCTCCAGAAAAATTTTCTTGAATACGAACAGGGTCAGATAGAAGAACTTCTCACTCGCTACGGCGACATCTTTCTGCTCTGGTTTGACGGCAAATGCGAGCCGCTCAAAAAGCATGCCTGGCGCGTTAAACAGGACATCTTCATCAGCCGCGGCGAAATTCCCACCCCCGAGCAGACCATCCCTGGCCAGCCGATGGATTACGCTTGGGAAAGCTGTATGACCACCAGCTGGCAGTGGTCTTACCAGCCCAACCCTGATGTGCGAACTATCAAGGAAGTGCTGGCCAACCTGATTCGCATCCGGGCCCGCGGCGGCAACATGCTGCTCAACGTCGGCCCCCGCCCTGACGGCCGCATTTCGCCTCCCGACGAAAATCTGCTCCGTGAGCTCGGGCTGTGGATGATGCTAAACGGCGAAGCCATCCGCGGGGTTCGACCCTGGCACATCACCAACGAAGGCGACATCTGGTTTACCTGCCGCCGGAGGGATAACACTGTCTACGCTTTTGTTAATCTTGAGTATGGGCTCGATGGCATTAAAGCCCCGGCGGGAGCCCGCTTCACGCTGAAGTCGGTTAAGACCACGCCCGAGACGCAAATCTCAGTCCTCAGCCAGGAAGGCGGCTGCGAGTGGAAGGAAGATGAGAGCGGCCTGCACATCACAGTTTCACGCCTCCAGACCATCCAGTTCATCAAAACTCCGCCGCTTAAACCCGGCTCAAAGCGAGCTGCTGAATTTGGGGCTTTTACCTGGGGTCCGGACTGGCCCATCGTGGTTAAGATAACAAAGGTCAGAACCGCCGAATAAAAATTGAGTACATATTCTATATTTCCTATTTTCTGCGACGAGGGCATAAACACAAGCTCGTGATAAAACGTAGGACAAAAGCAGGTTTTTCTTTTATTTTTCTTTTATCCTGGCTTAAACCAGAAACTGGAGTTAATCACGCCGGGCATCAAGGGTTGATGCTTTTATTTTAATCCAGCAATGGGAATCTAACTGGCGTATTGTGGGGAGGTGTTAAATGACAATTTGGCACGAAAGGTCGGCAAGCATGATTGCCTGGCGCTGAATAAACAAGAATATTGGCTATCCGTTAATCAAGACAGAACTTGTGTGGATTAATCAAAATAAATATCAAAGTTGCCTTGTTGGCTGCCTTGAGGCTGGCTGAGGTCTGGCAAGGAGGAGAATATAAAATAAAAAATAGGAAAATATAAATGATGTCCCCATTTTTGAACTTACTTGGTTGTAAACCAACAAGAATAACGCTTAGAATTGGCGTGAGGCGGGACAATGAGGGTAAAATAAGATAAAAATAGCAAATATAGTTTGTGTCCCTATTTTGCCAGGAGGAAAATGGCCAGAAATAGCCAGCAAAAGCCAGTTCAGTTCTCGACCGAAGCTGGAGCTCTCGGCGCACGTCTGCAGAAGCTTCTGCTCCAGCTCGCCGCCCCGCGCAACATCCACCACGCCGTTGTCGCTGTCGAGAAGGGCGACGGCACCATCCGCTGGAGTGGCGCAGTGGGCAAGGCCGACCCAGACGGGAGGCCAATGGGCACCGATACCCCGTTCTGGATCGCCAGCGTGACCAAGCTCTACATAGCCAGCAGCATCCTCAAGCTGATGGAGCGCGGCCTCGTCCACCTTGAGGCGCCGATGTCGACCTATCTTCCGAAATCACTCATCGGCGGGCTGCACCGTTTGAACGGAGTTGACTATACCGGACAGATAACCGTCCATCACCTCCTCGGCCACCTGAGCGGTTTGCCGGATTACTTCGATGAGCGCCCGCCCGGCGGAAAGAGCCTGCTTGAACAATTGATCGAGCAGGATTTTTCGTTTACCATCCAGGATACTCTGGACATGGTGCGCGACAGGCTCACCCCGCACTTCCCGCCGCAACCGCTTGATGGAAGGCGCCCAAAGGTCAGATATAGTGATACCAATTACCAGCTGCTAATTGCGATTATCGAGGCCGTGACCGGGCAACCGATCCAGGCCGCCCTGGCCGACCTGATTTTTAAGCCGCTGGGATTGGAGCAGACCTGGCATCCCGCCGCCAAACCGGAATCGGTCAGCCCGGCGACCATCTGGCTCGACAAACGACCGTTGAACATCCCTCTTGCCATGCGTTCCTTTGGCGATTTGATCAGCACTGCTGCTGACCTGCTCAGGTTCATGCGGGCTTTGGTCCGGGGCGAGGTGTTCGACGCCCCGACCACTTTCAACCTGATGATAGAGCGCTGGCACACCTTTGGCTTCTCGCTCAACCCCGCCCGGACTTCGCCCGGCTGGCCTATCCAGTACGGCCTGGGAACGATGCGATTTCAGATACCGCGCGCCCTCTCTCCCTTCCGCTCCACGCCTCCGGTTATCGGGCACACCGGCTCGACCGGGTCCTGGCTTTTCTACTGCCAGACCCTGGACTTTTACCTCGCTGGGACTGTCGACCAGGTGGCCGCGGCCGCCGCACCATTTCGATTTGTGCCGAAACTGCTTCACGCTCTGGCTTAGTTGAAGCGGAGCCATAAAGCGGAGGTCAGACCTTTATTATCACCTCTAATCACGATTTCAAATCGGTTAGGGGCACGAGTTATGCCGTCGCCCACCGGATGTGATCTTTTATTTTTCTTGACATCACTTTAGCCGGAATATATATTGCCCCGTGACGTTTTAACGGGAAAATGAGGACTCAGGGACAAAAAAATCGAAAAAATCGGGACACCGCAAAAAATCGGGACGCTGTAGATTTTTTCGATTTTTGCCGGAATCTGAGGGCATAAAACTGATGAACCTGATGATATTTAATATTTTTTATGGGTTAGTGGTTAAATAGTAGTGATTAAATTAACCCAGGCTTCATTCTTAATCAGTTAATCCCACCCCACGAAAGAAGCTATGGTTAAGAAGGAAGCTTTTAGTAACTCAGGGTTGATTCTTAATCAGTTCAGCCTGCCTTGATTAATACAGGCTCTTCCGGACTTTTTATAAAAAGGGTTCCAGGTCAAAGGAAGCAGGCCCCGGGTTAAGGCGCTCTTGTCTTTCATTTTTATGAGTAAGGCTCGGGGGCAGTGGCGGAGATTTTAATTCCGGGCCGGTAGCTATGAGCTATGTTTGCGCGGTTTCCTGTGAAAATCAGGCAGCAATAAGAGGAGCCCGCTCGCTGCCTTACCGGCCCCACGGGCCGTGGTTATCTTTATAAAAACAGGTGAACGAATATGGTGTTACCTATTTCCGTTGAGTCCCGCTTTTCCGCTGCTTTTCTTTAGAAGGCCCTCTATTTTAGTTCTTGTTGCTGCAGTTCCCGTTCCCGCTGTCTGATCCCGGCAATTTTACGAAAGCATCGGGGAAAAATTCGGGAATAATTACGGTGCTTTCCCTTTTTCTGCCGCGGTAATTTACAAAAAAATTAGGTAAACGAGTATTGTGTCCCGCTTTTTTCCTGTCCCCCCTTTTTTCACCTGCACTCAATAATTATCTGGTCCTCCTCGGCGCGTAAGGACACGAGCCGGCTGACTCCGAAAAGGCTTCGCAGGGCATTCATCGCCCCTTCCTCAAAAGCCTGCTTTATTCTGGGGTCCAGAAACATCGGTCTGATGGCAGCCTGCATGTGCTCGCGCATGGCCGAACGGATTCTAAACAGGGCATCGTTCATAAAGACCGTATCCAGTGCCCCGGTAAATCTGATATCGAGGTCTGGCATCACCTGGATGTCCGAATAGCTCAGCTTGCCCTCTCTAATGACCGGCGTCAGATAGATATAGAAATTAAGCCTGACTATATCGATGTCCGGAGCCGATAAGTCATAATAAGTGCCAAGGGTATACTCCCAGCCTCGCAGTTCCACCCGTCCCCCGGTTTCGAAAGGTAGTTTTATCATGAATTTTCCGCTCTGGATGTTCAGGACTTCTTTTCCCAGTTCCCCCGCTCCTCCTCTCAGCACACAATCCAGGTCGCGGACATAGTAATGGTAATGACTGCCGCTCTTTTCAAAATAAATCTCCGGCAGGTTAAAAGTTCCAGAATAGTTCTCGCCGGCTACATTTAAGTTTATTGAACAGTCGTCAGCCCGGAAGGGGTTAGTGTTAGTAAAGTGATCATCGTCAGAATGGCCATTATCATTGTTCAAATGAACCCTCCCATTTATGGTCGAGCCGAGAAGATCGAGGAAACCTTCGGTTATGTTTACGGTGCGCGTGGGCTGAATCTGAAGGCTTTTACCCTGAACCTGAGCCTGCCTCGGCGGCAGCCTGAAATCAAGTTTTGGGCTCTGGTTGTTGTTTTCGTTGGATTCCTGAATGCGGCCGTAGGGTGCCATGAATTCTTCGTCGGCCAGGTCCAGGAAAGCATACATCTGCCCAGAAGTTCCCAGGTAACTCTCAGGTAAAGAGAGCATTACATAGAAGCGCTTGGTTTCTCCGGCGTTCAGGCTGTTAACGTTCAGGAACCTACCTCTACGGCCCTCGGAAGCGGCCTGAAAAAAGTAGGACGGGAGCCCCGGAATTTCATAGAAAAAGTAAATCCGGAAGGACCTGGTGATGTTGACCCGGCTGTCGTTTTTTATTTCCAGAAAAACTTGCTGATTGCAAAGCGTAACCCTATCTCTTCCCCTTATTTCGGTAGAAAGCCTTATATCGCCCACAAGTCTGAAACTTAGCACTTTCAGGTCAGCCAGCGGCATGGTCTGCACCGTCCTGGTAGCAGTCTGAGCCGTCGTTTGGGCTGGGACCGGCCTGACAACTATTAGAAACATCGTCAAGCCAATCATAACCACAGACCAGATAAAATTTTTCAGTCTCATGTTGCCTTCTCCAGACTGGAAAAGCAAAAGGAAAGCGAAAAACTTAATGGGTCAAGAAAGATGGATAAAAATAGAATGGAGGAATAGCGGTAGGTTGTTTTTCAAGGCTTTTCCTTCTTAAGCCTTTCCTTTGGGCTCATTGTACCTTTTTGAGATACTTATTTCAACAAAAATCGGCAAAAATCGCAACACCCTAAAACTCTGGACACCCTGCATTTTCCGGATTTTTTTTGCATTGAGGTGGGCCCACATCCCTTCATTATCTCATCATCTCTTTATTCCCGTATTCTTGCCTACAAAATATAGACGTAATCAAATGAGCCAGGCTCTGGCTCCAGGAAATTTATTCAATTCGCATGAACGATTATTCATGAGCTCCAGAGCCTTTTCCTTACCGGTGTCTTTTACTCGAAAGGCTTTACAGATTCGGCCATCGACTAATTTTATGATTTTATCTGCTCTAATCGCTATGTCTCTGTCATGGGTCACCATTATTAGCGTTACCCCCATTTCTCTGATCATCTCGGTCATTAATTCCGGAGATAGTCATTCTCTACTGTCTCCAGCTGGGCCCGGCTGATTCCACCTTCTTTTTCCAATTTGCGATATCTCTGGACCATTGATTCAGCCTGAGCCAGGTCAGCTTTGAGCTTTTTTAATTTTTCTTCCAGCTTGGGGAGTATTTCTTCACGGGCATTCTTAAGTTTGATTTCCGCCGCCTCCAGTTCTTTCTGGCTGATGATATATTCCTGACGGGCTTTGAAATCATCAAGCTCGATAATAATCTGTCCTTTGGTTAGGTTGTCACCTTCTCTGGCTTTAATGGCTTTTACGGTTCCTTCCTGGAAGAACTTCATCTCTAAAGGAACCGGGTATTCCACAGTAAAATTGGCTAATATTGTGTATTGAAGGTCTATGGGCTTTAGCCTGATAAAATCTGCCTTAAATTTTACGTTTTTTTCCTTAGTAATAAAAACTAAAAAGATAATATCACCCAAAATAGTCAAGATATAAATAGAAAGACGCTTTTTTGGCACTAAAGCCATGCCTGATGCTCCCGACCTCTTTATAGTATGAGCATAAATTTGAGGCAATAAAAGTAGCTGAGAAAGCCTCCGTCTTGAGCCCTGGGATTTGTACTCCTGTCTCTGCGAAATGGCGGGTCCGGTTTCTAAAAAAATGTTGCAACGGGATTTGTTTTGGTTTTATAATTTTTAATGGATGTGTAATCAAGGCAGCAGAAAGCTTAAGAAGGGCAAAAGCAGCTAAGCTAAGACATCCATAAGCTAACCAGGGAGGATAAACAGCTTTGAGCCGCAGCTGGCTGCGTTTCAATTCAATTTTTAATATGACTGGTTTTTCAAAACGGGAAAAAACAGGATTTTATATGAAAACTCCTCACCAGAATCCATGGAAAAATAGTGTCCGGCTTTTTGCTCTTCTGATTGCCGCTTTATGGCTGACCCTTTTTACAACAAAATTGACTGAAGCATCAGACTCAACCCTTAAACCCCAGGCTGAAAATCGCAAATTAGTTTTTGTTCAGGTTTTTGATAAAGATAAGTTTGTTGATTCCCTGACCCTTTCAGATTTTGAGATTATGCTGAATAGCCAGCCAGCTTCCCCCCAGGGCCTCGCCTTAGTAAAAGGTTTGAAAGTCCGAAGAACTGAGGGAAGAGAGATTTCCTCTCCGATTATTCCCCGGGTTTTTATCCTTGAATTTCGCAGCTATCTTTACGACCAGAAGTTTGGTCAGATGGTGGAAAGCCTTTTCCGCCGACCTTATAGCCCTTCGGACCTGATTTCCCTGGTCACGCCACTTAAGCCTTACAGTTTTTCCTCCCAGACATTGAGGGATTATTTGCCTGAAGAATTAATCAACGCCGGCATCACAATCTTAAAACGCGACCTTTCTGCTGCAGGAAAAACTCAAGATGAATTGATTCAGGATATGACTGCGCTCATCCTGGACCTTCAGCAATCATCCTCGCCTCGCGATGTGCTGAGACAATACCAGCAAAATCTGGATAATCTAAGGTCTTTTAGAAAATTTAGCGATGCCAACCTTTTCCGGGCTGCCTTTCAATTTGCCGGACTGAGGGCTCAAAAGCATTATCTTCTGGTTTGCCAGCAGGAGTTTATTCCCATTCCAACCAATGAGATGATTGATCGACTGCTGGCTAATCAGGCCACCATGTTTCAGGCCAGCGAGCTTTTTCGCTCGCTGAGCTATGGCCAGGAAGAAAACCTGGAGTCACTGATAAAAGAATTGACTGCCTCAGGTCTTAGGGTTGATTTCCTTTATTTTAAAACCAATCCCAGACCCCGGCCGGAAGTTCAGATGAGGGAAATTTCGACTGACATGTTCGATATTTATTCCCGACTGGCCAGGGCCACCGGTGGTCTGGTGGAATCCACCGCCACTCCGGCTGCTCAGCTAAAGAAAATCCTGGAAAATTCTGAAAATTACTACCTGATTTCTTTCGATGTAGAGATGCCAGGAGAAAGCTCGCGGGAAAGCAATATGCCCGAATTGATAATCAGGATTAAAAACCTTAGTTACAGCCAGAATTACAGTCTAAAATTTTTCTTACTTTGAGGGTTAATCCAAAATATTGGATAAAATTCAAAAAAATATTTGTTTTTGAGTTGAATTAAAATTGTTCAAACAGGTAATTTATTATTAATCAAATACTTAATATATCAAAAAATTTGGCACAAAAATTGCATCATAGACGACGGAATGGAGAAGTGGCTTATTATAAATTTATGGAAAGGAGGTGAAAAAGGAGGTACAGGCCAACTAATAATCCATCTGTTTTGGGCTAAGGCGGGTGTTTAACACCCAGGGCAAGGGCTTTTAAGTTTATGCATTGAGGAGGATGTATGAAAAAGTATTTAGCTGTTCTGTTTGTGTTACTCCTGACAGTCTCTTTGGGTGCCCAGCAAAGGTCGGGAAATATTTACGGTAAAGTTGTCGACACCGAGGGTACCCCTCTGCCTGGAGTAACCATCACTTTAACTTCACCCTTCTTTGCGCCAATGACCGCTGTATCTTCAGCGGAAGGAACTTTCAGGTTTATGTCTCTGCCACCTTCCCGCGAATATACCATCAAGCTGGAACTTACTGGTTTTAAGACTGTTGTTCAGACGGGCATTGTGGTGGAAGTCGGAGCTAACGCCAACATGGTTTTTACCATGGAACCTGGCGGCCTGGAAGAAGAAATCACCGTAACTGCTGTCACTCCTATCGTCGATACCAAGAAAACCTCGGTCGGCACCAACGTTACTCAGGAACTTTTGCAGGGGCTGCCCACTGCCAGAGACCCGTGGGTCATCCTGCAGATGGCTCCTTCCATTATGGTCGACCGTGAGAACGTCGGCGGTAACGAGTCGGGTCAGCAGTCAAGCTTCGTAGCCCGTGGTGCCAACACTTACAACAACAACGTCTGGGCTATGGACGGTATTGTTATCACCGACCCCGCTGCTATCGGGGGTTCTCCATCCTACTACGACTTTGATGCCTTTGAAGAAATGCAGATTTCAGTAGGTGGTAACGATGTTACGGTCCAGACCGGTGGTATTGCTCTGAACATGGTCACCAGACGTGGTACCAACCGGGTTACTCTCGGCGGTCGGTTCTACCTGACTGATAAGAAATTCCAGGCGATGAACACTGAAAAAGTGGCTGAAATCAAGGCTGTTGAAAACCCCAATAACCTGTCTAACCTGTTCCAGGGCATCAACGTAATCAGGGAAATAAAGGACTACGGCTTTAATCTGGGTCTCCCCATTATTAAAGACAAAGCGTGGTTATGGGTCTCATATGGTATTCAGGATATCAAAACTGATACCATTTTCCGCACCAAGGACGACACCCTGCTGGAAAACTATGTCGGAAAGATTAACATTCAGCCATTCCAGAATAACCGTATGGAAATTTTCTACCACTCCGGGGGCAAGAAGAAATGGGGTCGGTCAGCTACTTCTTTAAACCCAGAAGGCCTTTATCAGCAGGGCCGTTTTTATTTCGGCAGCCCCATCCTGAAGATTCAGGATGAGCATATGTTCGGTAATAACCTGTTTATCTCTCTAAAGTTCGCTTATTCCGATGCCGGATTCAGCCTGACTCCTATGACCGACCTGAAGTTCGAAAAAGTTCCTATGTATAATAGAACAGCCGAGAGATACTATGGTTCTCAGGCCAGCAGGTATTATGTTGAACGCCCGGTTCTCCAGTACAATTTACTGGTTCAGTACTTCAATGACAATCTATTCGGTATGAGCCACGAGTTCAAATTCGGGGTGGATTTTGCTAAAAGAAAGCAGTACGTAGAATCGGTCTGGAGCGGCAATATGAGGGTTCACTACAATTACAAACCAACCGAAACCGCCTGGGATATTAACGGCGACCAGATTCCAGATCCTGTTTCTCAAATCTATCCTACTAACTATCAGCAGCGGATAAAATATTTTCAGTTCTGGCGTGGCTATTACCGTGACCAGAGAGTTGACGCTCTGGGCCTTTATTTCAGCGACACTCTTACTTTTAACCGCTTCACTTTAATTCTGGGTCTCAGGTGGGACTACCAGATTCCATACCTGTATCCTTTTACTCTGAAAGCCATGGATGGCGGACCGGCCTGGCAGACCATAGCAGACCCGGCTGTGGCGGCCAAACTGGACCAGTTGATGCCCGGTCTTGAAATCCCCAAGAGATACCACTACTACTATGACCCGACAACCAATTCTATTTCCACTCAGAAATTCCACTGGGCTGTCTTCTCTCCCAGAATTGGCTTTACCTGGGATATCTTTGGTGATGGCAAAACTCTGTTCAAGGTGAACCTGGCTCAGTATGGAGACTTCCTAGGCACCGGCTGGGCTGACTGGGCATCTCCGTCAGGAACCGATGCCTGGATGTCTTTCTGGTGGGATGATGCAAACCTGGACAACAAGATTCAGTTTACCGAGCTTTACTGGCTATACAGAAGATCCCCAGGTCAGAACTACTCCCGTTACAATGTCTTTGATGCCAATGGCAATTTCCTTGGAAACTGGGCTGATGCTGCTGCCTTTTATTGGGGTGCCTTCGACCCACAGAATCCCCAGGCTTTCGGTGAACCCTATACCTCAACCAGAAAGGGTGTAGGCTCCAGCAGAACAAGAGAAGCTATTGTTACCCTGGAAAGAGAAGTGCTGCCCAATTTTGCTGTTTCTCTGGTTGGAAGCTACAGAAAGTATGATAAATATAACTGGGCTCTGAAGTACTGGCTGGATGCCAATGGAAACAGAACCTATCCTACTATGGATATGTTCCCGAGCCGTGGCCTGCCTGCAGCCTCTTATTACAACAGCTCTACCAACACTGTTTTCATCCCTGATACCAAAGAAGCCAAGAACCACGAGTGGTATTCCGCCAATGCTGCTTATCTCGTTTATTCACCTTACAGCGAACGGCAGCTCCGTCCGAATTACTACATGGACTACTTTGGTGTTGACCTCATTTTCAACAAGAGATTGGCCAACAAGTGGATGCTAAACGGAAGCTTCACCTGGCAATGGCAGGCTCAGCACTACGGTGAAGGAAGCTACCTCAACCCCACCAACCTGTGGGCCTATGACGGCAAGCCCCAGGCTGCTTTTGTGGGTGGCGCTTCCGGTAAAATTGACCAGTACATCTACTCCCGCTGGATGTTCAAGCTGGCTGCTCTCTACCAGCTGCCCTTTGATATTTCTGTGTCCGCTACCTTCAACATGAGAGAAGGCTGGGTGCAGGATGAGTATTTCACTCTGGAAGATTACAGAATTCCCTCTTCTCATACTCAGAGCGCTGATATCAGAATGGATGTTTTCGGTGCCCAGAGACTGCCTCTGTTCTACAACATCAACTTCAGGGCGGAAAAACTCATTCGGGCTGGCAACACCGGGCGCATCTATATCATGCTGGATGTCTTCAACCTGCTTAACAAGATGATTGAAAACCGTCGTTATCAGAAATACTGGGGCACGGTTAGGGTCTATGGAGATGCTCAGGGTAATATTGACTGGACCAGGACCGCATTTACTCCTAACATCACCTACAACGCTCTGAACGAAGTTCTCAATCCCAGAGTGGCTAGGCTTGGAATCCGCTTCGAGTTCTAATAAGGCTGTTAATCTGAGCTGATGTTCGGGCTCTCCTCCCCGGAAGGGGAGGAGAGCTTTTTTTTTACATTGAACACTTTTAACTTGATCAAAGGGGGTGGCTATTTTAATTTTTAGTTAAGTAAATAATGCATTCTTGGTGATTATGTTAAATAAAATAATGCTGTCCTGGGTAAGAGAATAGAATAGGGCCCAGAAAACTTAAAGATGAGTACAGGCAGTTCAAGAAAGGTCAAGCCGCATTTTAGATAAAAATTATCTTTCTTTAGATTCATTTTTAGCCCCGCCTGACGTGCTGCTTTTACCCTTAGCGAAGAGGCCCAGAGAGAAGCTGCAATCTGGCATAAATTTTGCTTTATTTTTTTTGGAACACAGATATGATAATATTAATAAGCTATGTGTTTTAATTAACAAAATGGAGCGGAGGTTTTAGATGAAAAGAGCTTTAATTTTGGCGATGGCAATAGTTTTCGCCTTCAGTCTGGCCTACGCCCAGGAATATAAAGGAAAGGGACGGGCTTTTGGCCTGGTTACAGACGAACAGGGGAATCCCCTGGAGGGTGTCACTGTAAAATTATTTTACGTTAAAGGTCAGCAGGGGTTCAATGTCAAGACTGATAAGGAAGGTAAGTGGGTAGCGGCCTGGATTCGTGGCGGTCAGTGGTACATTGATTTTGAGAAAATAGGTTATGCCCCTAAAAAAATCACGGTTGATCTTCAGGAATTCCAAAAGAACCCTGAAATCAAGATTGCCCTGAAAAAGATAGAAGGCCTGGTGGTGACGGATGAAATCAAAGAAAAATTAGAAGCGGGCAATAAACTTTTTGAAGAAAAGAAGTATGATGAAGCCCGGGCTGTTTATGAAAAAATCTTAGCCGATAATCCTGATGCTTATCCTATCTGGAAAAACGTTGGCAACTGCTATTTTGCTCAGGAAAAATACGACCTGGCTGAACAGGCTTATCTCAAGATACTGGAAAAGGACCCTAATAACGCCGATGCTTTGGTTTCTATTGGAAATACTTATCAGAACCGGGGTCAAACCGAAAAAGCTTTTGAATGGTACGGTAAAGTTGATATAGATAAAATTACTGACCCGGTAGTCATCTATAATGTTGGCACTATTTATTACAACAGTGGTCAATTTAAGGAGGCACTGGTCTATTACCAGAAATCAGTGGAAAAGGATAAAAATTTTACTGATGCCCTTTATCAGCTGGGTCTGACCTACCTGAACCTGCAGAAAAACCAGGAAGCCATAGAAACCTTTGAGCAATATCTTAAGATTGACCCTGACTCGCAGAGAGCTGCTCAGGTCAGAGCCTTTTTGAGCTATCTGAAGAAATAAACTTCGGACAGGAAGGCAAAAGCAGACCAGCAGGGAAATTAAGGCAGGAGAAGGTTTAGGTAAAAGGCTGGTCTGGATTATAGAAGGAATAAGGATGAGAGAAAGTAATATTTTAAGTTAAGTTCTTCAAGTAGGCCGGGAGCCTGAAGCGTATGTATTTGGGTGAAAGGAGATAATTCCGGATCGGGCAGGCAAATTAGAGGGGAAAAGCGGTTACTGTTTTTCAGGTTGTTACTTCTATGAGGCAAAATCAGAGGGGCAGATTTGAAAAGCAGAATTTGGGGTCCTGGTTTGAAAAGAGGTCTATTAAATAAATGGCAAATTATAACTAATATTTTGCCCGTAGAATTATAGGAGTGAATTTTGCCAAACCCGGGTGAAAAGCATAACGATAAAGTGTCTGCGAAGGGATTTAGAGCGGATTGTTTGCTGGTGCTTAAATACAATTGTAAAAAATGGGGTCATTGGAATATTGATTAGAAGGGAAGATAAGGTCAGGGGAGAAGTGGAAATGGCTGAGGTTTAGAATATTATGAAAGAAAAATTTTGTCTGATTAAATTAATTTTTGGGGGTTAGGATGAGAAAAATAAAATTAAAAAAAACTTTTTGGTTCTGGACTGGGGTCTTTCTTCTGGGCTGTCTGGTGCTGGCTGGATGTTCCAGCTTGCCCAGACCGAAGGTTGACCCGGAAAGTCGTGAGTTTTACGAACTGGCCAGGCTTATCATGAGCCGGGAAGAGGATAAAATATTTCGGCTGCTGCCTGATGCAGAATCCAGAAAAGAATTTATTCAGGAATTCTGGGAAAAGCGCGACCCTTTCCCGGAAACACCTGAGAATGAGTTTAAGCAGGAATTTATGTCCCGAGTTATTTATGCCGACCAGAGGTTCAGGGAAGGAGGTAAAGGGCGGGATACTGACAGGGGACGAATTTACATTTATTTAGGTCCGCCCGATAAGTTTGATGAAGTATTCACGCATTATGATAGTTCGGTGCGCGGGTCGATAATTACCTGGATTTACTATAATTACGGGGTGGGAATTGAGTTTGTGGATGAAAGGGGAACCGGTCAGTATAAGATCAGAGATATCTCAGGCAATCTTTTTGAAGCTATGGATCTCATCAAGCTCGGTGGTCGCTTCGGGCCGGACAATGTATTTAAGGATAGGATTGTCAGATTTGAGCTGGAATATCTGGAAAATGAAAAGCAGATTAAAATAATTTTGCCGGTTAAATCCCTTAATTTCAGTGAAGATGAGGAGGGCAATTATTTTGTGGACTTGCAGTTTGTCTTTTATGTTTATGGGCGGGATGGGAAGAAGCTTGGCAAATATGTTGAGGACCGGATTTTTAAGGTTAGTCTGAGGGAATTTACCGAGCTGAAGGAAGCACCTTTTTATTTTGACCTGGAGCTGCCTGGCGGCCAGGGTATTGTGGATGTGACCATCTCCGGTCGAGGGGAAAAGGGCGGCCGCATCCGCCGCCTCTTTGAAATTAAATAGGGATACACTCTATATTTCCTATTTTTTAATATTTTAATTTTTTAGCCGGATTTTTATATTTACTTGTAAATCAGAGAAGCGCCGAGCAAATTAAATTATAAGAAAAATAGGAAATATAGTTTGTGTCCCCAATTTTTAAATTTTCTCTTTCTTTATGATAGAATTGAAAACCAGGGAAGGGAGGTATGACTCCATGTGTGGTATTGTTGGCTATATAGGTAACAGACAGGCTGCTCCGATTCTGCTCGAAGGGTTGCGCCGCCTTGAATACCGTGGCTATGACTCGGCCGGCCTGGCAATCCTCAGCTCCGCCAGTCTGCAGGTCCTGCGTGCTGTCGGCAAAATTTCGGCTCTGGCCGACCTTGTTGCTTCATCCAATCCCCAGGGCAATTTCGGTATCGGTCACACCCGCTGGGCAACTCATGGCCGCCCTTCCGAAAATAATGCTCATCCCCACCTGGTAAACGGCTTGGCTGTGGTCCACAACGGCATTATTGAAAATTACGCTGAACTCAAAGCTCAGCTTATAAAGCAGGGTCGTACCTTTACCTCAGAGACTGACACCGAAGTTATCTCTCATCTTATCGACCTCGAATTACGCACTACCCCTGACCTGTGTCTGGCTGTCCGCAAAGCTCTCTCCCGGGTTGAGGGCACCTATGCAATTGGGGTCATCAGCCAGGAGCATCCAGATTACTTCATCGCGGCCAAAAACTTTTCTCCGCTTATTATTGGACTGGGCGAGGGCGAAAATTTCGTCGCCTCCGATATTCCAGCCCTTTTGCCCTTCACCAGGCGCATCATCACCCTCAAAGAAAATGAACTTGCCTGCATTTACCGGGATAAGGTTGAAATCTTCGACCTTATTACAGGCCAACCTGTAGTCTCACCCCACCAGACCGTAACCCTGAGTCTTCAATCGGCTGAGAAAGGCGGCCATAAACATTTTATGCACAAAGAAATCTTTGAAACGCCTAAAATATTCACCGACACTTTCCTTGGCCGCATCAAAAGAGAACCGCCCCGGATTGCCTTTGATGAACTTAACCTGCAGCCTGCGCCAGAGCAGATAAACCGTATCCTGATAATTGCTTGCGGCACCTCTTACCATGCCGGTCTTCTTGGTCGCTACTATTTTGAAGAGATATCTTCCATCCCTACCGAGGTAGAATATGCCTCAGAATTCCGCTATCGCCGCTCGGTTCTTCTTCCTGGTGACCTGGCCATCTTCATTTCGCAGTCGGGAGAGACGGCCGATACCCTGGCTGCCCTTAAAGAGGTTCGGGTTCGGGGTATAAGCACGCTGGCCATCTGCAACGTCATGGATTCATCTATCGCCCGGGCGGCTGAGCAGGTGGTCTATACTCGAGCCGGCATAGAAATTGGTGTGGCTTCAACCAAAGCCTTTATCGCCCAGGTGGAGGTCCTTTTTCTGCTCGCTCTCTACCTGGCTCAGGAGCGCGGCCAGATTCCTTCTTCCAAACTCGCCTATTACATAGACCAGATCTACCGTCTCCCGACTATCCTCGAACGCCAGCTCGCCTCCGAAGATAAAATCAAAGAGCTGGCGGCCCGCTTTGTCCGGTCTCATGATTTCATCTACATGGGCCGTGGACTAAACTATCCTGTTGCCCTGGAAGGCGCCTTAAAGCTCAAGGAAATCTCCTATATTCATGCCGAGGGTTACCCGGCCGGCGAAATGAAGCATGGACCTATAGCTCTTATCGATGAGCAGGTTCCGGTTATGGCTCTGGCTACCCGTGGCAGCCAGCTCAAAAAAATTATTTCCAATCTTCTGGAAGCTAAGTCGCGAGGCGGAATCATCATCGGTCTTATTAGCTGTGGCGATAGCGAAACCCGGGCTCTGCTGGATTATTCCATTGAGGTTGAGGAGGTGGACGAATATCTTCAGCCCATAGTGAACACCGTTCCCCTCCAGTTATTTGCTTACTTTGTGGCGGACCTGAAGGGCACCGACGTCGATCAGCCACGAAACCTGGCCAAAAGCGTCACTGTCGAGTAACGGGAAATGTATTCCTGGCCCCTTTTTCATGATACTAACCGGCTGATTGTCAAAAATTTACAAATAGGGACAGGTATTCCTGTCCCTTTCTATAAATGGACCGGTTAAGTTCTATTCTTTTTGAAAGGAATTAAAATATTTTCAATTAGCAAAAATATTCAGTCAGTTATATAGCCCTTTTCGAACCGGAAAAAAAACTGAAAAGAAACCAGAAAGTAAAGAAGAGATGATAGTGTACAAGATTAACCTAACTAAGCGCCCTATATACAAAATAGTTATTAAAAATTAGAGTAGGCTTGAGCCACAGCAGAGAAGTGACCAGACCACAGGTCCTCATTGTCGAAACAAAAAATTAAAAGAAAAGAGGGGCAGAGATAGACGGCCCCATTGTGAAAAAAGATTTGTTTTTTTATAAGATTTTTATTAGGATATATAATTGATTAAAAGGGAGATATGAAATTCTGGTCGGCGATTTCTGACTTTATATATCTTAGCAATTTTTATCTGATATTGCCCTTTTTATCTTAGGGGAACTGATTTTAAAAGATGGACATTGAAGGGAAATTATGTTTTGAAAAAAGCAGGCAAAAAATACTTCTTAATTCAGTAATTTTAAAGCCTTTACCGCTTTTAAGTCGCTCGTTCTGGAAAGCCAACCATTCCAGTCTTTACCTCAACCGAAGTAGCCCTACCAAATTTTTATTTTTCTTTTTACTCTTTGGCCTGCTTCCTCTTCTCTTTCTTACATTCCTACTTCTTTCCCTTCTGAGCCAGCACCTCCAGGCTGCCACACTCCCCCCGCATCTTTTTTTCCGAAACACCTCTATAGAACAGGGTCTTTCCCAGAATTCGGTCCTTTCTGTTGCCCGCGACCAGTTCGGGTTTCTCTGGTTCGGCACTGAATCAGGTCTCAACAAGTTCGATGGCTACCGCTTCACTGTCTATCTGCCCATTGAGTCTGACCCACATTCTCTCTCTAACTCCTGGATAAATGCTCTTCTGGTTGACCGCCAAGGCAACCTCTGGGTCGGCACCGAGAACGGCCTCAATCGCTATGTTTACTCTCGCGACCGGTTTGAACGCTACCTGCACGACCCGGCCAATTCCGACTCAATTTCCTCCTCCAGGATATTCTGTCTCTTTGAGGACCGCCAGGGTCGGCTTTGGGTCGGCACGGACCGTGGGCTGAATCTTTTTGACCGCACCCGTCAGAAATTTATCCGCTACCGGTCTGACCCCGCCCAGTCCGACCGCTCTCTAAGCAACGATAACATCAGGGCTATCGCTCAGGACAGCATGGGCCTGATCTGGGTTGGAACGGCAGGTGGAGGGCTGAATATTCTCGACCCGGAAACCGGCCGCATCACCCAGCTTCGAGCTAAATACACAAGCCCTGCCATCTCTACCCCCGGCATTAGTCCTACCGGCCCCACCACCGCCCAGACCATTGCCTATCTTCCTGACGACCATATCTTTGCAATTTATATAGAGCCCCGCTTCAACGAAGCTCCTCTCTCTGCCCAGAGCTCTGTCCAGCGCCACTCTGATCGAAATTCTGAAAAGAGCTTTTCCACCACCCCTACAGCCGACATCATCTGGCTGGGTACAGCCTCTTCAGGACTTATCCGTTATGACCCTGCCCTCTCCGAGTTTCGTATCTATCGTTCTGACCCCGCCAATCCGCTTTCCATTAGCGATAACTCAGTCAACTGTATACTCAAAGACCAGGACGGCACCTTCTGGATTGGAACCGATGCTGGCGGCCTTAATCACTTCAATCCCCACAGTGAGACTTTTGTTGCCTTCGAAAATAAACCCGGCGATCCGGCTTCGCTGGCTGACAACCGGGTTCTATCTCTCACCCTTTCACCCGAACGAATCCTCTGGGTCGGAACCTACCGGGGCATAAGCCAGCTTAACCTCAAGCGCCAGCTTTTCAGGCGGTTTCTGGCCAACCCCTACGACCCGGCCTCCCTCATCTCCCACCCAGCGGTACGGGCTTTCTGCGACCACAGCTCCGGCATAATCTTCGTCGGAACCGATGGCGGCGGAATCACCGGGTTTAGTCGCCGTACCCGCCAGGTAATTCGGCTTCGCCATAACCCAGCTGCTCCTAATTCTCCTAATTTTCTCACCAGCGACCGGGTTTTTTGCCTTTTAGAAGACCGCGACACCTCTCTCTGGATAGCTACTTACGGCGGTGGCCTCAACCACTACAACCCGGCCACAGGAAAATTCATCCACTACCGCCACCAGCCTGGCCTACCAGGCTCTCTCCCTGACAACAGTCTCCGCAGCCTTTACCTCGACTCTGAAGGTACACTATGGGTCGGAACAGTCACCCGAGGCCTGGCTTATTTTGATCGCAACACCCGCCGTTTCCTTCGCCCTGAAGTTTCAAAAATTATAAAGCTTTTAGGCGAGGGCAAACCAGAAATCCTCTTCTCCTCTGACGATGAGGCCTTTTCTCCTCCCCCTCCTCCTTTCCTCAACCCGCTCCTTTCCGGTCGCATCTTCTGGATAACCGGAGACGCCCGCGGCCAACTCTGGATAGCGGCTTACGATACCGGAGTTTTACGCTACAATCCTTCCTCAGGCGAACTTCTCATCCTTACCCATGACCCCCTGAACCCGGCCTCGCTTTCTACAAATTCAGTCATCACCGTCTTTGTTGACAGACGAGACAACGTCTGGGTTGGAACCAACGGCGGCGGCCTCTGTTTAATCAGCCAGCGCCAGCCAGCCCAACTGGCTCCCGACAATTTAGACCACCTGACCATCACCCGCTACAACGAATCCCACGGCCTGCCCTCTTCGGTTATCTACGCCATACTTGAAGATGAAGATGGCTATCTCTGGCTCAGCTCAAACCGGGGCCTTTCTCGCTTTGATCCCCGGACAGGTCAGTTCCGCAATTTCGACACCAGCGATGGCCTGCAGAGCTACGAATTTAACGGCAACGCCGCCCACAAAGGCCGCAACGGGCTGCTCTATTTTGGCGGGATTAACGGTTTCAATTCTTTTAACCCCCGCGAAATCCACTTCAGCGACTTCATACCCCCTGTTTGTTTGACGGATATTTTTGTTAATAACGTCAGGGTTAAGCCCGGCCAGCCGATTAGCGGCCGGGTCGTCCTGGAAAGAGCTGTCCATGACACCCGTCAGCTCGATCTCATCTGGAAGCACCGGGTGATTTCTTTTGAATTTGTGGCTCTTGACTATACCTGCCCCGAGAAAAACAAGTATGCTTACAAACTGGAAGGATTTGACCCGGACTGGAACTACGCTGGAACGCGCCGCTTTGCCTCCTACAGCAATCTGCCGCCGGGCCAGTACACCCTGCGGATTAAAGCTACAAACGCCGATGGACTTTGGAATGAAGCCGGCACCACCATAAGTATAAGGGTAATCCCTCCCTTCTGGCGCACCATCTGGTTTTATCTGATTTATGTCCTGCTGGGTGTGGGTTTAGTCTACACCATAATCCGTTTTCGCCTTCGCCAGGCTCGCCAGCGGGAGAAAGAGCTGGAAAGACAGGTGGCCGAACGAACCGAAGAGCTTCGCCTGGCCAACGAAAAGCTAAAATTTCTGGCAACCACCGACGAGCTGACCGGACTGGCAAATTACCGCCGTTTCCGGGATTATCTGGAATATGAATGGCGCCGCTCTGCCCGTGCTAAGAAGCCCGTCGCACTTCTTATCATTGACCTTGATAACTTCAAACAATTCAACGATAGCTTCGGTCATCAGGCAGGAGATGAGTGTTTGAAGCAAATTGCCCTGGTTTTGCTTAAAAGCTGCCGCCGGCCCGGCGACCTGGCCTGTCGCTATGGTGGGGATGAATTCGCTGTGGTTTTACCCGAAACTGATACTGCCGGCGCCTACCTTGTGGCTGAAAGAATTAGAAGCCTGGTGGCGGAGCTGGATTGCGCACAGTTTAATTTCAAAAAAATCGGCTCTGTTCTCGGGGAGATAGAAGAGGCAAATTCTTCCGAAGCCAGCAGCCCGCACCAGCCTTCCTTCGAGATCACCGTCTGTGTTGGAGTGTCTACTATGAACCCGGCCGAAGGTGGCAGCACTGAAGAGCTTATTGCCAGGGCAGATCAGGCCCTCTACCGGGCTAAAACTGCCGGGAGAAACTGCACTCATGTCTGAGCCAGGGCTCGTTTTTAATGTCTTTATTTATAAACAAGAATGATGAGCTAAAAGAACGTCTGCAGAAATCAGAAAAAGAGCCCGATATTAAAAGAAGATTAGAAAAAATCAGCCGTTGGCGTTTCGCTTCTTCAAAAAATTTTAACTAAAAATCTTGCAGAGGCAATTCAAAGCCAGGCTCTTTTCCACTTTTTCTTAAAATAAAGTAAAAAGATAGTAAGAAGTAAAAGTAAATAGTTTTTTTGATTGCCAGATATTGCCAAGCCCTATTTGTTCAGCAGGTGAGTTTCTTACCATTAGCTAAAAAAAATAATTTATCAGATTTTATCTTGACAAAGATGGTTGAAATTATTAATAAATATTAATGAGATTTGGAACCAGGGAGCCTGAAAAAGCGGAGCTGAAGGCAGAAAGCCTCAGTAGCCTGCTCTTCAATCTCTCTGGTTTTATTGCATTAAATTTAAAAAAGTAAAGACTGAGCTTAAATTGATAAGTCTCGGGGAGTTCAATGAGGGTCGGAAGAGAAAGAAGGGAAGAAGAATCTAAAAGCGAAAATCAACTTAACTCAGGCTATAAGAATCAAGGTTGCGGCTCCTGGGCCCACGACCTTCATCAAAATGTAAGGCAGAATTCAAGGTCAGCCTCTTCATTTCTCTTCAGGTCATTCCGCTTTACAGAAAAAGCTGCAAACGACCGCTGTCCCAAGCCCCGTGATTCTTGTTTCTATTCCCATTTCTTTTTTGCCCGGCAGTTGAATTCTGTTTTTCTAAATATGAGGTTGAAGCAAGCTGGCTCCATAGAGCCTTAGTGAATAAAAAATGCGCCTTAAAAAAGGCGTCCAGCTGTTGAGCGGCCGCGAGCCTGCACCGGCGGTAGCCTGTTTTTGTTCCAGCTCACATCTTTTTATTTATCAATCACTTAGATAAATTAAAAATGGGGACACAATCTATATTTCCTATTTTTCCCCTTCGTTGTTATGTTCTTTTGCTTCCCGATGGGGGGCAGAAGCTCAAAGGGGACAACAGCAAATGTCCCTGCAAGAAGGAGATTTAATGGGCACAGCTTTTGCGATTAAAATTATCGGGCTTTTTCTTGGGGTGGTAGCCCGCTCGCTCATTCCGTGGCTGCGCAAATTACGCAATGGTGAGGTTCAGAGCTTTAACCGGCGCTATCTCTATTCGGCTATCGCCACCTTTATCCTTGGCATCATTATCACTCTGGTTCTTTTCCCGCAACTAAAGGACGATAGCGTGGTGTCTGCGGTCTCTTCGGCTCAGGCTTCTGAGGCGTCCCGGCCAGCCTTTGAGGCTTACTTTCGCCTTTTCTGCCTGGCTTTTGGCTTTGGCTTCGGCTGGAATGCAATGGTTCTTGAGGCCGGAAAGTGGGCCAACTGGTTCTTGATGGAATAAATTGCTCATAAAAACCGGGTCGAAACCCCTGCTCCGTATTTCAATATTTTTGCTTAAAGAAAAAGTGTCTGACTTAGAGGCTCTAAAAACTATAAAAGCTATAAAAATTATAAGACCTGTCTGCGGCCGCCCGTTTATCTTTCTTTTTATCTTTAAGTGGAGGGGCTGAGGGAGGTTTTAAAATTGATAATTCAGGAATATCGAATTCACCTTCGTTATCTTGATGACCACAAGTGTCCTGGCTGCGCCGAAAAACTGGAGCGCCGTCCACGCTGCCTCTGGCAGAAGGCAGTTTCCTTTGCTCTGCCACTTCGCCACTACAAATGCTCCGCCTGCTACCAGCGCTTCTTCGCTTTTTCGCCGGCCTGGAACCAAATGCCGTTTTTGGAGAAGGGTCTTCGTTTGCTGGTTACGGTAGTTGTTCTTCTTACGGCTGTTGCCTTATTCTTCGCGGTCCTTTTCAGAATTTTGTTTCAAATAATGGCGTAGATGAGTAAAAAGGGGGACACAATACTAATTTCCCGATTTTCTAATTTTGCCTGAGTGGTCAGGTCAGGTTAAAGCAGCTCGGATGATAATAAGGGCAGATAAAAGGCCAGATGGTCGGGCCTTGAGGCTTTTGAGTTTGGAAGTTTTCAGTTTAAAGATTTCGGAAATAAAGTTAGTTAATGAGAATTGTTTCAATCAATTATAACCACAAGGGGGAATGGATTTGATGTCTGAAGGAAAAGAGGTAAAAGCAAACAGTGCGAACCTTTTCTTTGGTGAAGGACTAAAGTCATTAAGCCGGGGCTCAAGGGGCATGGGCTGGCTGCCGGACCGCCCGGACTTCCGTGATTACCACGAAGCTACCGAGGCCATCCGCGAGATGCTGGACGTCGGAGAAATGGTTAAGCTGGAGCTGTCCAAAAATCACAGAGACTCAATTAACTCCATCAGCCTGCCCAGCGTGCCGCCTCTCAGCCGCCGCGTTAAAGCCGACTCATTGCCCGCCTCCGTTGACCTCCGCGACTACTGCTCGCCCGTAGAAGACCAGGGTCAGCTCGGCTCGTGCACAGCTCACGCCGGCGTCGGCCTCATAGAGTACTACGAGCGCCGCGCCTTCGGCCGCCACCTGGATGCCTCGCGCCTCTTCCTCTACAAAGCTACCCGCAACCTGATGAAGATGCGCGGCGACACCGGTGCCTACCTCCGGACGACCATGGGCGCCATGGTGCTTTTCGGTGTTCCGCCTGAATCCTACTGGCCCTACACCGACGACCCCTCCGCCTTTGACCGCGAGCCAACCGCCTTCTGCTACGCCTTCGCCCAGAACTTCCAGACCATAAAGTACTTCCGCCACGACCCGCCAGCATCCGCCCCCGATGCCGTCCTCCACAGCCTCAAGACCTACCTCTCGCGCGGCTTCCCCTTCATCTTCGGCTTTTCGGTCTATAACTCCATTGAGCAGGCTGAAACCACCGGCCGCATCCCGTTCCCGTCCCAGCGCGAGCGCCTGGAAGGCGGGCATGCCATTATGGCCGTCGGCTACGACGATAAGCTGGAAATCACCAACAAATTCGGCGGCGTCAAAACCAAAGGCGCCCTGCTCATCCGCAACTCCTGGAGCACCTCCTGGGGCGAGCGCGGCTACGGCTGGCTGCCCTACGACTACGTCCTCCGCGGCCTGGCTGAAGACTTCTGGTCCATCCTCAAGAAGGAATGGGTGGACACTGGCGCCTTCGCCGAGTAGCTTTTAAGTTTTTGCCTTTTGCCCGAAGAGCAGCGGATCGCAAATTGTGATTGGATAAGAGGTGTGATAGGATAATCAGCACGAAGTAAAACGCAAGGTAGATGAGATAAAAGGTTAGGGGATGGCACAGCAAGATGGCACAGCAAGCAAGATAGATAGAACGGGGAGAAAGGCAAAGGAAGATTAGCAATATGCAGCGCAAGGAAAATCGGGAAAATAGGAAATATATAAGGTGTCCCCAATTTCTTTCTTCCCCTCGGGGAAAATTGGGGAATGTGTAGGACGTCCCCCGTTTTATAAAGGAGCAAAAATGAACATAGCAGTAATTGGACTTGGATATGTGGGGTTGCCCCTCGCCCTCCAGTTTGCCCGGGCCGGCGCCACCGTCATCGGCCTGGACATTGACCCAGCCAAAGTCGCATCCCTCAACTCCGGCCGAAGCTACATCAAGCACATCTCAGACGCCGACATCGCCTCCGCCCTGGCCACCTCCCGCTTCTCCGCTTCCACCGACTTTTCGCTCATCCGCACCGCCCCCGCCCACGCCGTCATCATCTGCGTCCCGACCCCGCTCACCAAACAGCGCGAGCCAGACATCTCCTACATCCTGGAAACCGGCCGGGCCATCGCTCCACACCTTGTCCCCGGCACCGTCGTGGTCCTTGAATCCACCACTTTCCCCGGCACCACCGACGAATACCTGCGCCCCGTCCTGGAGCAGGGCTCGGGCCTGGTGGCTGGCCGTGATTTCCACCTGGCTTTTTCCCCCGAGCGCGAAGACCCCGGCAATCCTCAAAGCCGCGTGTCCGACGTCCCCAAAGTCATCGGCGGCCTCACCCCGCTCTGCCTCCACAAAGCCATGGAAGTCTACCGCCTGGCCGTCAAAACCCTCGTCCCAGTCTCTTCCTGCCGCACAGCCGAGGCGGTCAAGCTCCTGGAAAACATCTTCCGCTCGGTCAACATCGCCCTGGTCAACGAGCTCAAGATGGTCTATTCAGCCATGGGCATAGACATCTGGGAAGTCATTGAGGCGGCCAAAACCAAGCCCTTTGGCTTTATGCCGTTTTACCCGGGTCCCGGGCTCGGCGGCCACTGCATCCCCATTGACCCGTTCTACCTCACCTGGAAAGCCCGCGAGTACGGACAGACGACCCGCTTCATTGAGCTGGCTGGCGAAATCAACACCCGTATGCCTGAATACGTTGTCTCTCGCACCATAGAAGCCCTCAACCACCACGGCAAGCCGCTCAAAGGCAGCAAAATCCTGGTCATCGGCCTGGCTTACAAAGCCGACGTGGATGACGAGCGCGAGTCGCCCTCCTACTACCTGATGGACCTGCTGGCTAAATACGGCGCCGAGGTTTCTTACTATGACCCCTACATTCCCGTTATTAAGCCCACCCGCGAGCATTCCCACTGGGCGGGCACCAAATCCGTCACCTGGGACGAGCCAACCATCTCCAGCTTTGATGCCTGCATCATCTCCACCGCCCACAAGGAGATTAACTGGGAAGAGCTGGCCAGGTGGAGCAAGTGCATCATTGATACGAGGAATGCGATGGCCGGGGTGAAAACTGCACCGCAGCAAGTCTGGAAGGCTTAATAGGGATCATAAGTAAATGAAAGTACCTGTTGTCTTCGGAACTCGCCCTGAAGCCATCAAGATGGCTCCTGTGATCAGAGAACTGAAGAAATATCCCGATAAAGTTGAATGCAAGAATTGTGTTACTGCCCAGCACCGGGAAATGCTGGATCAAGTCTTACGGCTCTTTAATATTGAGCCCGATTATGACCTTAAAATTATGGAAAATAACCAGACCCCCACCAAAGTAGCTTCTGCAGTCCTTTCCCGGCTCGAACCAATATTAAAAGATGAAAAACCAGACTGGGTGCTGGTTCAAGGAGACACGACTACAGTAGCAGCGGCCTCTTTGGCAGCCTTTTATGCTCGAGCTAAAGTGGGTCATGTTGAAGCTGGACTGCGCACTTATGATAAATGGCAGCCGTTTCCTGAAGAAATAAATAGAAAAATTGCTGGTGTAATTGCCGACCTTCATTTTGCCCCTACAGAAAGATCGTGTCAGAATTTACAAAAGGAAGGCGTTCCAAGAGAAAATATTGTGATTACAGGCAACCCCGTAATCGATGCGCTTTATTGGGCAGCTTCTATGCCCTTGGATGCTGAAACATTAAGATTATTTGAATTAATTGGTATCAATTCGTCAGATAACTACAGTGAAAACAATGTTCAAAAATCTTCGAACAATTCATTAAGATTAATCCTGGTAACTGCTCATCGGAGAGAAAATTTTGGCCAACCCTTAGAAAATATTTGCCTTGCCCTGCGCGATATTGCCAAAAAATATTCTGGAAAGGTAAAAATATTTTACCCTGTTCATCTTAATCCAAATGTTTGGAATCCGGTTCATAAGCTTTTAGGGGATGTCCCAGAAATAATATTGACGCCGCCTATTGAATATTTGCCTTTAGTGCACATAATGAAGCGTTCATATCTTGTTCTTACTGATTCGGGTGGAATCCAAGAAGAAGCTCCAGCCTTTGGAAAGCCAGTTCTTGTCCTTCGAAATGTAACAGAGCGTCCCGAAGCCGTTGAGGCTGGAACCGTTAAAGTAACTGGCACTAATAAAGGAAAGATGTTTAAAGAAGAGTCAGATCTTTTAGACGATAAAGGCCCATATGATAAAATATCAAAAGCCATAAATCCTTATGCGGATGGGAAAGCAGATAAAGAATAGTAGGAACCCTATTAAATAATTTATTTGCTGAGTGTATACACGAAGTTAGTTATGATAAATAAAATTTGGGCTGCATAGAATAAAAAGTTGAAATGAATAAATAGCGGACCTGATAGATTTATTAGCTAACTAGGTACAATCGTTTCACTTTGCGCTCCCTACATTTCGGTGATTTGAACCAAGCGCGTGAAATCCTACTGGGCTAGCAACAAATCCATCAACTGGGGAGTGGCAAACATTTTCGCTTTCGATGTATAAGTTATTTCCACGGGAGACAAGATGATTAGCTGGGATAACCCGGCTAAATAGAAATAATTCATAGTCGATACATTGGATACAACAGCTGGCCTATCTCCCTGATAAACTAAGAAATAATAGTCACATTAATAAGAATCTCATTCATAATCATAATTTAAAATCCGGTAAATTAAATTGTTACGAGCTAATGTACAAGATATTTTGCAACCTAATCTAAAAGCATGATACATTTAAATTCCTCATTTAAGGCAAAAAAATCAAAGAAATGAGGATTTTATTTTAGATAGCCAAAATGGATTAAGGGTTAATCTAATAGGATTTTTGACGAAAGAGGTTTAATTAAATATAACGGTGGATTGGTTATAAATGAAGGAGATGAAGATAAAGGAAGAAGCTAAGGTAAGAAGCCTGAAGATTAAGCACGGTAAATAGTCTAAGACTTTTTTTAATATGATGGACAGAGATTGTTCACTCATGTAGACGCGGCAGATGTTTTATTGTTGATGCAGGTAAGAAAAAGTCGTTATGTGATTTTTTTGGTGTATGATCAGGATTAGGTTATTAGAAGCCAAAAGCCCTTTAGAAAAAGGGCAGGAAGACCAATTGAAATTTTATAATTTCTGATTAATTGATAAACATCTCATCTCCTTAATGAATATTCTGAAAAAGGCCAGCTAAGACAGAAGACGGAGGAGAACGATAATTGAGGTGTTTCTTTACATTGTTAGAACTTATTTAAAGATAATAACATTTTATTTTATCAATGCATTTAATAGCGATTCTAACATAAATTGCTATGTCAAATCTGTTGAGCTTATGCGAATGTTAGAGCTATAACTGCCATTAAAAGACTAATCAAGGACTAAAAAACGGAGCCTTTAAAATATCCGGCTTAACCTTAATTTTAAATGTAATTTTATTTATAATATTTAGATTATAAAAAATGAAATCAATATATATAACTGAATTTATATTATTTTTATTAAATATTCTAATTTATCTCTTTCCAATTATTAAATCTTTGAAAAAAAAATCGTTTTCTTTTATTTATCCTCATTTTATGATTTCTTTTTTTATAGTGATAAATATAAGTGTGGCATTATTCCAGCGGTGGTTTAATCTTTTTAATAGTGAAGTTCCTTATGCTTTAAGGCATACAGCTAGACTTTATATGAATGACAACTTTTACATAACTCCATTATTACTAAGTTTATTAGGGGGATTATTTTTAAATCTTGGCGTAAAGGCAGGTTGTGGCAATAATTATTCGGATGAAAAAGATTTAATTCATATAAGAACTTCATATCCAATTTTGAATTATATTTCAATTAAAATTCTATTTCTCATGTCTTTATTTTTAATTGCTATTGCTTCATTGCCATTCTTAATTTTTGGTCAAAGCAGAGGTTATTTTTGGACGGCAGCACTAATATATGCATCTTACTTTATCCCAATGCTGATTGTAAAAAAATCAATAAGCTTCGGTACTATCATTTTTTTCCTGGGATTTATCATTCCGGGTATAAGAGGATCTAAAGGGGATTTTATTTACTATTTGATGCCTACCTTATTTTTTAATCAGGACTTAATTAAAAAGGCAAAAAATAAAATATTTATTGTAATAGCCTTATGTGCTGCATTCCTTATAGTAATTACCGGAACGAAAAATTTAATATATTTAAGAATCGGAGGTTCAAATCAAGAAAACATAATAGATAACATATTAAAGAGAGAATATGGGTTCGAAATTTTCGCAATCGCCGTCAGCGAGGAAAGCCCGATAAATTTATTTAGGTCAGACTCATGGCTATTATACGAAATGAAAGAAACTTTGCCTTCTTTTATATTACATAACAAGCCTGAAATGGGAAAAATAGTAGCGATGACATATCTTCCTGTTGATTACAGATTAAATCCATTGGCTGGATATAATAGATTCTATCTTCTACATTTTTATCATGATTTAGGAGTTTTGGGTATAATTATAGGAGCTTTTTTTATTGGATTTATTTTAAGCAGAATTTATGAATATTTAAGAATTCGAGCCCTGGAAATTAACGATATATCGATATTAGCTTACTATGTCCCTTTTGTTGTATATGCTGAATTGATTGCTGCAGGCGTATATGCTTATGCGATTATCCATATTCTATGCGCTGATATTATTATTTTTTGCTTAATAAATTTTTCAAAGATATTAACGAAATTAAACAAAGGTTTATAAACAATGAGACTATTATATTTTGGGACCTTAGCATGGGGCTCGACTAGCCTGCAAAGGTTTAAGGCATTATGTAGCCTTATTAAGGACATTTATGGTGTAGATTCGAGGATATATTTAGACGATTATTTATTTAGATCAGCCTTAAAAAGAGTTCAAATAAGACTTCAATGGCCTGGTCTAATAAATCGTATAGGTAAAGGGTTATTAGGAGAGATTAAAAGATATAAGCCTGATTGTATATGGGTAGACAATGGTATTTTAATTTCTCCGCATTTTCTATTTAATATTAGAAGAGATAATAAGTCTACACTTATTCATTTTACCTTAGATTCATTATTCGCGAAAGGGATGGGTTCTGTTCTAAAGAAATCACTTAAGTATTATGATTTATGTTTTACGACAAAGCCACAAGATATAAGTTATTACAAAAGAATCGGTGTAAGAAATATATATCTATTATGGCAAGGTTATGATAGCGAGTTATTTAATAATGTCAATTTACGCCAAGAAGACTTTATAAAATATGGTCATGATGTTATTTTTATAGGCGAATATACAAAGAAAAAGTTAATATATATTAAAGCTATAATGAATAATGTTAATTGTAATTTTGGTCTTTATGGAAGGGGATGGGATAAAATAAGATATAAAAAATATTTTGAAAAATATTATAAGGGGTGGCTATATGGAGAGGAATATGTAAAAGCATTAATGACTTCAAAAATAGCCCTTTGCCTTCTTAATGAAAATGTTCATGATGAATATACAACGAGGAGCCTTGAAATCCCTGCATCGGGAACACTAATGATTGCAGAGGATACATCTGCACATAGATTACTATTTAAAGAAAACGAAGAAGCCGTTTTTTTTAAGACAGAAAAAGAGTTGGTAGACAAAATAAAGTATTATCTTCTTAATGAAGAGGAAAG
>Ga0308419_1000258_pt1 | contig 41649 bp, 46 predicted proteins | sample HotsprSampleMS50_FD_203674 | JGI IMG/M metagenome (GOLD analysis project Ga0308419, IMG submission 203674) | Hot spring phototrophic mat microbial communities from Mushroom Spring, Yellowstone National Park, Wyoming, United States - 20090730_MS50 ... | reverse complement strand
AAGGATCTGTTCCAACAATGGAAGAACTTGCTAATGTTGGTGCAGAAGCAAAATTTTGTATTGCATAACCAACCTTTTGCTCTTCGGTTAATCCATTGGGAAGTTGAACCGCTTTTACATTACCATTAAAATCATAATTTCCTGTTGCATCTGTAGTAGTTACCAATGCATAATTGTTCGCTCCGTCATTAATGGTAACCAATACAACAAACAATCCTGGTAAAGGATGTCTAGATGTATATCCTGTTGCCATTGGATACGCATTTTTCTGACCATTTACTAATGTATCAAGAGTAACAGCTACCCCTTTAATACGAGAACGTTTTGTTGTTGAATTTAAAGATATATATCTTTCTTCGCTTTGTCCGTTTAAGATAATTACATCTTGTGGAGAATTTTCGTAGCCAGGTGCAGATACATAATAAGCCCATTTACCAGAAACAGCTGTTAAAACCAACTTGTTGATAGAAGGATTATAATCGTATTCTTTAATAGCCCATGTTTGGTAATTACAATTAGGAGCACAAGTACAACTCAATGTGCCTGCTGCGGTTCCATCCCACGTAGGACATGCTTGCAAAATCCAAGATCGTATTAAATTGCCTATAATAGGATCGCTGAGCAAATAAGCCAAATTTTTAGGTGGTTGAGTTTGATGCGGTCTAAAATTAATCCTTGCTCCTGGTATTGGTGCAATAGAACCTGAAGAAATCATTCCTGTAACCTGAGATGGATTTGCCACCATTACAATAGGTTGTGAAGTAAGATCGATGGTTCTAGTTCCTCCCGCAGCATGAGCAACAAACGTAAAAGTTTGATTTCGAGCATCAAAACCATCTCTAGAAACTTGTAAATAGTAGATTCCATTCGTCAAAGTCAAATTTTGAGAAAATTCTACAACACCACTTGCATTGGGAGTAGCTGTTGCTACTTGATTACCATTTTCGTCGAACAATTTTACTGTAAATTGTGATAAGTTGTCCCCCTCAATTGCCCCATTCACAACAACAGCTTGAATTTGTGCACTACTGGAAGTTGGTGCTTGCCATACAACATTTAATCGTCCAGCAGATACTTCTGTCGGAATTGTTTGATCATTTCCACTAAATACAAAATGCACCATTGCTTGAGCGTTGTTAAAATTTTGTCCAGAAATCGTTAAACTACCACCGTTTGCTACCACGTAATAATTACCATTTTGTAAGTTTCCAAGTGCTGGATTATCGCTACTATCAAAACTAAAACTACCGTCACTTCCTGTTGTTTCGCATGCAATTTGATTGTTGTTAGAATCGTATAAGCAAACTTGAATTCCTGTTAATCCACCAGGAGGAATATTTACACCATCTTGATTAAATCCTGGATTGGTAACAACACCAGAGATAATTGCTGGTCCAGATGTATAATAAACCCTTTTCGCTATAAGACTTAATCCGCTAATTTGATTTGGATTTTGTGTAGGATTGTATACAAAACTAAAATCTGTATATGCATAGGCCAAACCATATCCATCATTGATTAGAATTCGATAATTGTTGTTTAATAAATCTGCCAAATCGAAAAGGAAAGCTCCACTTACTTCTGGTGTTACCTCTGCTTTTTGAGATGCATCTGGTGCAATCAATTTTATCTTGATGTTATTTATATCACCAGAGGTTAATCCAGCATCTGTTAAAGAAACGATATCGCCATTGGGCATTTCTACACTTAATATACCCGAAATTTGCACTGGTCCATGATTTGGTATCTCTTGTTGACTACTACCACCAGGATTTCCCGTAATATCCCCAGGTAAAGGAACACCATTCGAATCTTTTATCGCATCTGGTGGAAAAAACATAAACCCCTTTTTATCCTTGCCACAGGCACTAATAAGGATTAGTACCCCCATACATATCGCATACCACGTTTTTTTATTCATTTTCTTATACCCCCCCTTTAAAAAAAGTTTGTCTTATATAAAAATCTAAATAAATGCAATTCATAGTCAAGTAGGATAATTTTTAAAAAATAAAAAAAATTTATAAATTGTACAATTTGGGACAATTTTAAAACAATTTTGTTCCTTTATGGACAATATATACTTATGGGGGTATATATGGAATATATACAAAAACACCAAAATTCTAAAAACGAAAATACTTTCAAAAATATTTTTCATGAATCAAGAATCAAAAAAGATATATCTATTAATAAAATCGCACAAGATACTGGTATAGACAGAAAAATCATTAACAACATAGATAAAGGAAATTTTGATCATGTAAAACTATTACATATCATCCAAGTAAGTAAATACTTAGGAGTGAATATTTTTCAGTTTATTCGCGATTATTATAAAATCGATGATATGGAATTTTATTCCGAAGAAATCGGTGACCTTGTAGACAGAATGGTATGGTTGCAGATGGATTTAATCTATTCGGAATTAAAAGAATTAGCAAAACTTACCAAAATGCGTGTAGATGATTTTAACATTCAACAGATACTATCACAAAGAAAAAATCTTACGAAGTTGATTGTTTTGAATATGCGTTTAAAAAAAGGAGAAATTACTGCATCGGAAGCATTATCTCATTTTCCTATATTAAAACATGGATATTTGCGCAGAAAAAACTTAGACGAAGAATAATCAGTAAATTTTATTTTTCTTCTGCTATAAGATTTAAGGCAAGTATTAAAGGTAAAATTCCAAGAAAAGAAGCACTAAAAAAATTCCACCAGATGGGAGGATCTCTCATCAATTCGCGTTGTGCTTCTGCAATCATGATTCCCCAAGAAGAAGAACCTGGTTCAATACCAATGCCAATAAAGGTTAAAACTGTTTCTGCAAGTATCACCTGAGATGCTGATAGAGCAAAAGTAATACGAATAATCGATGTAGTATTAGGTAATATTTCTTCTATAAGGATGCGAAAAGTGGATTTACCCGAAACCTTAGCAGAACGTATAAAAGCTAATTCGCGAATTTTTAAGGTTTCTCCCCGTATCAATCGAGCTAATTCTACCCAAGAGGTTAATCCAATGGCAAGAATAATCCAAAACATGCCTCTTCCAAAAATCATCAAAAATGTTATTACAAAAAGTAGCCATGGAATCGATGCAACTGTTGTATAAAACCATTGAATTATATCATCTATTAAACCACCAAAATATCCTGCAATTAATCCTAAAAGAATTCCAATGGGAAAAGCAATTAAATTTACCCCAAACGCTAAAAGCAAAGCAGTTTTAGACCCTTTTAGAGTAAGTAGTAGTACATCATTTCCATTAATATCTGTACCTAACAAATGAAAGCCTTTTGGACTTTCGAAATACGAATTAGGTTTTTTATAAATTCCAAGTGGTTCTGTATATGTTCTTTCTTTTTGGATATTAAAGCCATGAATAAAAATTCCATCGAGTAAAGATCTTCTTGCACCTAAACTATCCTGATAAGTGATTAAATCCAAAATTCCAATAGTAAAATATATTAATATAATAATATAACTAATTTTTTTTATTTTTTTTCCATACATAGTTTATTCCAATCTTATTCGAGGATCAACAAATGCGTAAGAAATATCAGTTAAAATATTTCCCAACATATAAAGCAAAGCACCTAAGTAAACAAGAGCTTTAATTACAGGAAAATCCTGAGAAATCACAGCCATATACATCATATCTCCCATACCTGGTATACCAAAAAATTGTTCTAAAAGCAAAGAACCCGTAATAAGAAAAGGAAGACTCATAACCACAGTTGTTAGAATTGGTATCGATGCATTACGCAAAATGTGATAAATCAAAATATACCATGGAGTTGCACCTCTTAATCGAGCTGCGACAACATATAAGGCATGTTTTTGATCATGCAAAACTGTTCTATAAAAACGTATTTGTCCACCAATCCCTCCAACAACTGCAACAATAATTGCTGGTGCTGGATTCCCAAATATTGGTACAATACGAATCAGTTCACCAAATACCCAACCTGCTAAAAGTAAATAGACAGGCAATGCTATACTCATCGTAAATACAGCAAAAAAGGTGATAAATCTATCAATCCAAAGTTTACTTAATATTGTAAAAAGCGATAAAAATAGACTTATAAACAAAGACATGATAAAAGCTGGCAACATAATGCTTAAAGAAGGAAGTGCTCTCTCTTTCATTTGTTGTAATATATCGCGATTATTTTTATCTTTTCCTAAATTTAACGTTATAAGTTCGTATAAACCCAAAAAATAACGCGAATAAAAAATACTTTTTTCTGCAAATTCAGGATGAACTCGACCATCTGGTCGAACTTCTTTGGCATGATAGGGTAAATTCAAAAACAAAGGAAGATGATATTGATTTGCTCGTACCCAATCCTGTAACACTGGCAATGGTGCTTGTGGTAAGTTCACTTTCGCAATTGCAATAGGATCCCTTAAATGGAACAACAAAAACGTAATTGTATACACCCCTAATGCAATTGGTATCGTATACAAAATCCTTCTTAGAATATACTTCCACATTACAAAAAACCAATTTAAATATAGATATTAAATATCAAACGATTTTTTTGTATATGGTAATCCAAAAAATGATTGAAGATTTTGACATAAAAATCAATATATTCAAAAAAAAGGAGTGTTAATATGAATTACGATTTTGACTTTATAGTCATTGGGTCTGGCTTTGGGGGAAGTGTTTCCGCTATGAGACTTTCGCAAAAAGGTTATAAAGTAGCAGTAATAGAAGCGGGGAAAAGATGGCACTATAAAGATTTTCCCAAAACGAACTGGAATTTTCGCAAATATTTTTGGTTTCCGAAACTTTTCTGTTATGGTATACAAAGAATCAATCTATTAAAACATGTTTTAATATTGTCTGGTGCTGGGGTTGGAGGTGGAAGTTTAGTTTACGCGAACACATTGTATGTTCCTCTAAAAAAGTTTTTTGAACACCCCAAGGTTCAAAAGTTAGGAGGAGCGGAAGCACTAATGCCTTATTACGAAATTGCTAAAAAGATGCTTGGGGTTGCAACAGTACCTAAAACATTTAGCGGGGATGAATATCTTAAAAAAACCGCAGAAATCATGGGATTTGGAGAAACGTTTCGATCAACACCTAATGGTGTATTTTTTGGCGAACCAAATAAAGAATACGAAGATCCCTATTTCGATGGAGAAGGTCCAAGTAGAGTTGGTTGCAATTATTGTGGTAATTGTATGGTGGGCTGTAGGTTCAATGCGAAAAATACCCTCGATAAGAATTATCTATACTTTGCAGAGAAATTAGGTGCTCAAATCATTCCCGAAACACAAGTAGTAAAAATTGTTCCGTTAAGTCAAGATGGATCCGAAGGATACGAAGTTCATACACGTTCTACGACAGGCTTTTTGGGAATGCCAAGAAAGGTTTTTCGAACAAAAGGCATAGTACTTTCTGCTGGGGTATTAGGAACAATGAAGTTGCTCTTTAAAATGAAGCAAAAAAACATCATGCCGAATATTTCCGATAGATTGGGTCATTTTGTTCGTACGAATTCAGAATCCGTTATTGGTGTTACCTCAAAAAGAAAAGATGTGAATTTTTCGCAAGGGGTTGCAATCGCGTCGAGTGTGTTTCCAGAAGAAGAAACTCATATAGAAGCTGTACGCTATGGGAAAGGTTCAGATGCTATGAATATTTTAGCAGCACCAACTTTAATCGATGGCGGTGGGAACATTCCTCGACAAATCAAATTTATTTTTTCGATTTTTGCTCATCCTATCCAAACTTTAAGACTGATTCTTCCGTTTGGTTTTGCACATCGAACTATCATTCTCTTAGTAATGCAAACGTTGGATAATTATATAAAAATAAAACATAAAAGAACTTTATATTTCCCCTTTAAAAAGATTCTAACGTCAGAATTAGATCAAGGTAGTAAGCCACCTAGCTATATCCCTATTGCAAATGAATTCGCGCGAAATTTAGCAAAACTGATCGATGGTGTACCCAGAAGTTCTATTAACGAAGTTGTCCTCGATATACCAATGACAGCGCATATATTAGGTGGTGCATGCATAGGAGAAACCCCAGAGGATGGTGTAATTGATTTACAAAATCGTCTTTTTGGATACAAAAACTTTTATGTATGTGACGGTTCGATGATTCCGGCCAATTTAGGTGTTAATCCGAGTTTAAGCATCACAGCTTTTACAGAACGAGCTATGTCCTTTATACCACCTAAGGAAGGCAGTAAAATGCATATCTTTAAGTTCGAGAAAAAATGGCAGATTGAACCATTCTTAAATCAAAATCAATTAAGCATTAGCAAATCGTAAATGAACCTACGGTCGATGAATTCGACCGTATTTTTTTTTACAGTAAAACTAATCGTGCAAAACTATTTAGTTTGAATTTTTCGCTACTTGCATTTTGGAAATAGCTGGTTCTTCTATCTTTTGATTGCGACCTTTAAACTCATCCATGGTATGATTCACACCAAGTAAATCGATAAAGAAATCGAAGAATCCAACAGGAAATAAACGAAGTATGGGTAAAAAATAGACAATCCAAGGCATATAGAGTCGTTTTTTGTCTTTTTCTATTGCTCGGATAATTTTTTTTACAACTTTATGTTGATCCAATATCGGCAATATCCATGGCCATCTTGTTTTTACACCATCAAACATGCCTGTATTGATATAATAAGGACATACAACTAAGTTTTTTACTGGCCATTGGTTTCGACGAATTTCCATTCTTAGTGATTCATCAAAACCAAAAGCAGCAAATTTAGATGCTCCATAATCTGATTGTTTGTAAACACCGATCATCCCTGCCGCGGAAACAATGTTTACGATAAAGCCATTTCTATTTTCTATCATTTTCGGCAAAAAAGCGCGAACTGTCCAAAAATGTGCTAATGCATTCACTTGGAATGTTTTAATAATTTGTTCGTCGCTAATTTCTAAAAAAGACTTACCAGAAACAATGCCTGCATTGTTTACAAGTATATCGATAGTACCAATTTCTTCTAATACGTTTTTTGCCAAATCATACACCATTTCTTTATTGGACAAATCACAAAATTGTACAATCAAATTCGTAGAGTTAGGATGATCCAAGAGCCATTCTTTTTTCATTTTATTTAAGTTGTCTTGATTTACATCCCAAACAACAATATTTTTTGCGCCTTTTTTTGCCATTTCTATTGCCATCAACTTTCCAATTCCACTTGCTCCCCCTGTAATCAAAACATTTTGATTTTTAATATTCATATCCGTCCCCCAAATTTGAATCAGTATTCAATCATATTATTTTTGAATAAAAATTTGTCAATAAAAATACAAATAAACGACGATGTTGTTAGTTTTTTTATAAAAGTTTTTTCAAATGAGAAATGTTTTATATCAATTTTGTGAATATTTTAAACCAACACCTAAAAATCTATATACCTGCACCATCGATAAAATCGTCCCATTGATAGATTTTGATTTTTGAGTCTTTACCTTCTTCTTCGAATTGTTCTTTGATTCTGTATTGACTTAACGGTAAAGATTCTGGTGGATGAACTTTTCGATTGCCGCGTTTAACAATCATCCCCGGAGCACCTACTACTGTGCAATTAGGAGGAACATCTCGATTTACAATTACTGTTTCTGCTCCAATTTTAACGTTATCGCCAACAAGTATGGGTCCAAGTAGTGTACTATGAGTTCCGATAAATACATTATCACCAATTGTAGGATGTCTTTTTTTCTTGTGTTTACCCGTTCCACCCAATGTAACACCATGAAACATCACACAATTTTTGCCAATTTCTGCTGTTTCTCCGATCACAACCCCCATACCATGATCGCAAAAAAAGCCAGGCCCTATTTTTGCTCCCGGATGGATTTCTAAACCTGTTAAAAAACGCGATAACTGAGAAAAAAAACGTGCTAAAAAGTAGAGTTTAATTTTATACAGAGGATGACAAATTAAACGATGAAATAACATTGCATGAAAGCTAGGATATAGAATAATTTCTGGTAATCGTGCAGCGGGATCATTTCTTAATATAGCTTTAACATCTTCGTAAAGGTACAAAAAAACGTTCAAAAAACGAAAAAAGGAATTTTTAATCATATCTTTAATTAAATTATTTTTAATCTCTTACCAATAAATTTTTTGATACAAACATAATTAAATATATTGCAAAAATCATACTATATAAACTTACTATCAAAAAATAATAGCTAAACTTCCATACAAAAACAAACAGAATAAATAATAATGCTATACCTAAAATTAACATTGTCTGAATAAAAGCAAGATCCCGATGATAATTTGGGTTGTTTATCATATACTCAAACGTCAAATAAACATAAAACAAAAACATGCCAATCATTCTTATTAAAAAATGATCTAATGGATTGATGGTTAATTCTTTAAAAAATCGAAGAAAAAACTCTGGATAAAACAAAAAAATCAATCCGACTATTAGAAGGGGGATTGCACCTAATCTTATATAAAAACGAAATTTACTAAGCCATATTCGCTTTGTCATAATTGCCTCACGTATTATTCATAAATTCTTTGTATAATAAACTCGGTTGTATTCCCGAATTCTTTTGGTATTTTCCGTTTTTGTATTCTTCGTATTCTCCTTCGATGGTATGGTAGAATATCTGGCAAACAGGAACATAAGGATAAATCTTTACAGGTTGTATGGCAAAAATTTCCAATGTCCAATATCCACAAAAACCAATATCTCCAAATCCTGCTGTTATATGGACAAATATACCTAACCTACCAATAGAAGATCGTCCTTCTAGCATAGGAACCAAGTTATATGTCTCTGTATATTCCATCGTTCTACCCAAGTAAAGTCGATTGGGTTCCAATATTAATCCTTCTTCTGGTATGAGAATTTTTTCTGTTTCGTTGAGAATCTTCATATCCAATGGGGAATTTTTATAAACCAATAATTCATTATGAAGTCTTAAGTTATAAGAATTAGGGTTTAAGTACTTTTCTTCGAAAGGTTCTATAACAATATCTTTACCTAATCGTTTTTTTATTTCTAAACCAGATAGAATCACAAACTCAACTTTAAAACCAATCATATAAAATCAATAAAAAAATGAATTGCAAAATAAATTATGACGATATAATGTAGTAATATGGCAATGAATCGATTGGTGATAAAACCACAGAAAGCAATTAAGCCCAAAGAAAAAATTTCGATCGATATTCCCGATAAATATAAAAAATTCCAAGGCATCGAAGAAACAGCAGAGTACGCAATTGATGCAGAAGGTCAAATCATTGAACAATATCATGGTCCAACCATAGAAGAAATCGAAGAAGAGCTCGAACGATACAAAAGAGAAACCGAAGAACAAATTCAAAAACAACTCGAAGAAGCACAAAAGAGAGCAAGAGAAATCGAAGAACAAGGAAGGAATTTAGCCTTTCAGTTAACACAAGAAGCCAGCGAAAAAGCAAAAAAAGAAATAGAAAAAGCTCGGTTGGAAGCAGAACAATTAATTCAACGAGCAAAAACCGAAGTAGAAAGAATGGTAAAAGAAGCAGAAATGAGGGTTGCAGAAATCGAACACGAAGCATACCAAAAAGGATACGAAGCTGGTAGAGAAGTAGGTTTTAAAAAAGGTCAAGCAGAAGTTCGTAGACTTGTAGATCGATTAGGTGTTATTATTGGACAAGCAATTGATATCCGCGAAGAGATCATTGCTGCATCGGAAAAACAAATGGTAGAAATGATCTTAATGATTGCACGAAAAGTAATCAAAGACGAAGTTGCAGAAAGAAAAGAAGTAGTTTTAAATAACATCCGAGAAGCATTAAAAAGAATCAAAGATAGAGACAGGGTTAACATTAGAGTCAATTTTGCAGATTTGGAATTAACAACAGCACATAAGGATGAGCTAATCAAAATGATGGAATCCCTCCGAAAAGTGAATATTTACGAAGACTCTCGCGTGGACCGCGGTGGTTGCATTATCGAAACAGATGTTGGTGCAATCGATGCAAGAATTTCTACACAGCTAAAAGAAATCGAAGATGCAATTCGCAATGCAGAACCTTTAAAATAATTTTAAATTGATTGTTTTGCTATATATGTTAGATTAATTGGATTAATCTTATGACAAATTCCGGAAGTCTAACAAACTGGGACGCCCCAAAACATTTACCTTTTATATCTTGGCATTCGGTGGATATTGGACCAATAGATGGATTCTGGTGTGTTATCGAAATTCCCAAAGGCTCCAAATATAAATATGAATTGGACAAAAAAAGTGGACTAATTAAGGTAGATAGAGTATTACACTCTGCTGTTCACTATCCCGCAAATTATGGTTTTATTCCAAGAACCTTTTGTGATGATAACGATCCTTTGGACATCCTAGTCTATGGACAAGAAGCGGTGTTTCCGGGTATATTGATGAAGGCTAAACCCATTGGTGTTATGACCATGATATATGAAATGGTGGTTTTAAAAATTGGAGTTAATTTAAAATGACAATGACTTTGTATAGAATATTAAAATCAAAAAACCTTGAATGGAGAAGGAATAATTATCAATCTGATTATCCCACTATTTCCGAGATTCTGGAATTCAATCTTAACCCAGAAACAGGAAATCTAGGGTTTTTAAGAAAAGCACAATTTGAAGCACTGGAGACATACTGGTATCTAAGACTTGTTGAAGGGACTCCACATGTTTTTGATTTGTATAAAAAAATGTATAACGACCCAGTGGAACTTTTAAAGACTTTAAACATTAACATTTTTCAGGAAGACTTAGTAAGAATTCTAAGCGAAGGAGGGATAGATTTAATATTTAAAAGAATAAAATATGATAATGATTTTGTTAGGCAATACAGATTAGAAGCTCTCAGAGAAACACTTTTATTAAAATACCCGAGTTATATATTAGCTTTAGCCATGGGAGCAGGTAAAACCATTTTAATCGGTGCAATCATTGCTACTGAATTTGCGATGGCTTTGGAGTATCCTGAAAGTTCAAATTTTGTGAAAAATGCATTAGTTTTTGCTCCAGGTAAAACTATATTAGGTGCATTAAAAGAACTTTCTGATATTCCCTATGAAAAGATACTTCCTCCCCGTTTATATAAAAAGTTTATTGCCTCAGTTAAGTTCACTTATACAAGAGATGTAGAAAAGGATATTCCTATAATTAAGGGAAGTAGTTTTAATATAGTTGTGACAAATACCGAAAAAATAAGAATACTAAAACAAACTATTACAAAATCTTTAATTAAGGACTTATTTACTAATGAATCACAAGAAGACGTAATAAAACAAGAAGTAGCCAATAGGCGTTTACAAACAATTGCCTCTCTTCCTAATCTTGCTATATTTTCTGATGAAGCTCATCATACTTATGGAATGAAACTTGGGGAAGAATTAAAAAGAGTCAGACAAACCGTTGATTACCTTGCTGAACAAACTAATCTTTTAGTAGTAGTTAACACTACAGGCACTCCTTATTATGGGAAGCAAATACTAAAAGATGTGGTTTACTGGTATGGTTTATTCCAGGGAATTAAGGATGGGATTTTGAAAGAGGTAAGGGGTAACATCGTTGCCTATCCTGATGTGGAAGATGAACAATTTATTAAGGATGTAATTATTGACTTCTTTAAAAATTATAAGGATGTCCGAATTTATGATGGCAGTCCTGCAAAACTTGCTATTTATTTTCCTCAAATAGAGGATTTGCAAAAACTAAAGCCAGTTTTGGAAAAGACATTAGTAGAACTTGGCTTAGACCCGTCAATTGTTTTAGAAGTTCATAGTAACTCAAAACCAGAGATACAAGATTTATTCGATAACAGAATAAATGACCCACATTTGCCATATAGAGTCTTTCTTCTTGTGAATAAAGGAACAGAAGGATGGAATTGTCCCTCTTTATTTGCAACTGCCCTGGCAAGAGAACTTAAGTCGAGCAATAATTTCTGTCTTCAAGCAGCATCGCGCTGTTTAAGGCAAACATCAGGGAATATCCATAAAGCAAAGATATACCTATCACAATCCAATGTAAAAATTTTAGACTCTCAACTTAAAGAGACATATGGTGAAACACTTCAGGAATTAAATTTAGCATCACCTGATTTAAGAAAAGAAAGGCTAATTTTAAGAAAAACAGAGATTCCACCAGTCCTTCTTAAAAAGAAATTATTAAAAGTTATCCCTTGTGATAACAATATAGATTTTGCAAAAATAGATATCCAAAAACCAGAAACTAAAACTGGTGAATATAGAAAAGTTATTTATGACTTAAAAGATATACCGGACAGGAAGGGTGTCTTGATTACTCAAAAAGAAGAAAAATTAATAGTAGAGGAAGATTTTGTTGATGTTTATTCTTTTGCCTGTGAGCTTTCATCTTTATACAGATTGCCACTTATGATTATTTATGAAAAAATAAAAGCTCTTTATCCTGATGGAGAAATCCCAGAGAGTCATACAATTGAGATTAGAAAACAATTAGAAGAACAATTAAAAAATTACACAATTACAGAAGAAGAAATTGAAGTTGCCCTTGCTTTGATTAAACCACAAAGTTTTAATAAAGAAGAAAAGGAAGGACAGATAATCTATACAACTGAGATTGTATATCATAAAGATAAAGAAAATCTTCTCTTAAAATATGAACGATTTAAGGAACAAAATAAAGGATGGTATCAATTAGAATTTGGTTTCCATTACTCTCCTTATAATTTTGATTCAAATCCAGAAAAAGATTTCTTTGAGCAGTTATTATTAATGTTAAACGAGAATCCGGCAGATGTTGAAGATATCTACTTTACAGGCGCAATAACAGATCCAAACAAAACAGATTTTATATTTGAATACAAAGGGAAAGATGGCAGATGGCATAACTACACCCCCGACTTTCTGATAAAAAAGAAAAATGGAAAGATGCTTATTGTAGAAATAAAAGCAGAGCCTTACAGAGACCCTGAAAAAGAAAAAGCAATAAAAGAGATTGAAGGACTAAATCCTGATAGATTAAAATATGAGATTTTAATCACTGATAGAGATGAGATTGGATTTAAGAATATAAACAAGGTAAAAGAAGAAATTTATGGATATGGAGGGGGGAATACGGAAAAATAAATTTAAGACTTCTGAAGAGTGGTTTAGGCAGGCAGAATATGATTTGGGAACAGCAGAAGCAATGTTTGATGCAGGAAGATATATTTATACTGTTTTTATGTGACACCTCTCTATTGAGAAGGCATTAAAGGGGCTTTATGCAAAAAAGTTTAAAAAGGACCCGCCAAAGATACATAATTTAAATTATTTTTGTGAGTTAGTAGAAATTGTTCTTGAAAAAGATTTGCAGGAATTCATAGATAATCTCAATGACTTGAGTGTTCCAACAAGATATCCTGATGAGTTGGATAAACTTTTGAAGGATTATAAAAAAGAGGATACATTTAAAGTTTTAGAAAAAACGAAGGAGTTATTACTATGTCTAAAAAAGATGTTATAAAATCAGAAGTAAAAAGTATATTGGAGAAACTTCTAATAGAAAAAGGGATAAATATAGATAAAATTGTTATTTTTGGTTCTCTTATAACAGGTAAATTAAGAAAAGATAGTGATATTGATGTAATCATTGTTTCAAGAGACTTTAGAGGGAAAAGTATTTTTGAAAGAGTAAAAATGACAAGTGGCATAGGAAGAGAATTGGTAAAAAAATTAAAAATGCCCTTTGACTTAATCTATTACTCCGATGAAGAATGGGGAAAAGACGGTTTTCTTATAATAAATGAAGCAAAAGAAAAAGGAGAAGTTATATATGCCAGAAAATAAAATCAAAATCACTCTTGCAAAAGGAAGACCAATGCTCTACTGGGTAGGGAAAAGACCGCTTGATTATGTTAAAGGTTTTCCAGCTCAGTTAATAGAAGTTTTTGACCCGCTGAATACAGAAAGAAAAGTTTATACCCCGACTTATGATGAATTGAAAGATAACTGGCAAAACCTTCTATTTCATGGAGATAACAAAGAAGTTCTGGCAACACTGCTTGAGTTAGGATTTAGAGGTAAAATTGACCTGATTTACATTGACCCACCATTTAAAAGTGGTGCTGACTATGCGAGAAAGGTTGAATTAAGAGGGCTAAAGAATTTAGGCAGAATTGAAGATGATTCCGCTTCTGTTTTACAGCAGACAATGTATTTTGATATATGGAACAATGATAACTACTTACAATTTATGTATGAAAGGTTGATGCTTTTGAAGGAATTATTAGCGGATGTTGGGTTAATATGGTTTCATTTAGATGAACATGTGGGACACTACATGAAAATAGTAATGGATGAAATTTTTGGAAGCGAGAACTTTCTTAATGAGATAATTTGGCATTATCCTGACAATTTTCAGGGATATGTAAATCGTTACTCAAATAACCATAATTTCATTTTAGTCTACTCGAAAACGCCAAATAGAGGATTAAATCAGAGACTAAAAGAAAAATTGCCAGCGCCTATAAAAAGACCAACAAGAAAATGGAGTAAAGAAAAAGGAATGTTGGTTGTTGAAAGAGACAAAGCGGGAAAGATTATTTCTAAAGAATACACTGAAAAATATCTTGATGATGTATGGACTATACCACAAAGACCCGTAGTGGTTCCAAGAGCTTCTGAGTATACAGGTTTTCAAACTCAAAAACCTGAACTTCTATTGGAAAGAATAATTCTATCTGCATCTAACCCCGGCGACTTAGTCCTTGATTGTTTCATTGGCTCAGGCACAACCGCCGCGGTTGCTCAGAAACTTGGAAGAAGATGGATTGGATGCGATATAAATAAAGGTGCAGTTCAACTCACAAGTTCAAGATTACAGAAGATAATAAAAGAGCAAATAGAAAAGAATGAAATAAAATATCCTACATTTGCTATTTATAAAGTTAATAACTATGACTTAAGACTTCTTCAAACAGAGGCAATAGAACTTGCAGTCCAGCATATTGGTATTCAAAGGACAAGAACCGATAGATTCTTTGACGGGACTTTAGGTAAGAATCTTGTAAAAATTATAGATTTCAATCACCCTTTAACATTGCTTGATTTGCAACTTCTACAGGACGAATTGAAGAAAAGACCTGATGAAGATAGAGATATAACAATTGTCTGTCTTGGCAAAGAACTTGCAGTTGACGCATGGATTGCTGAATGGAATAAGAAACATCCTGTAAACAAAATAAAAGTCATCGAACTCAAAACAGATAAAAAGTATGGGAACTTTTTAATACATAAACCAGCAGAAGCAAAAATTAAAATAGAAAGAAATGGGAATAAGGCAGTTATAGAAATAGAGAACTTCATCTCACCAACAATAATTGAACGCCTCAACATTGACAATAAACTCTTTAAAGTAAAAATTACTGATTTCAGGTCAATGATTGATTGTGCTCTAATAGATACCAATTATGATGGTAATGTCTTCCACATCGTTTATTCCGATGTCCCCGAAAAGAAGAGTGATTTAGTTGAAGGAAGATATGAAATTGAAATACCCGAAGAGAAAACAAAGGTTGCAGTAAAAATCATTGATATGCTTGGAGAGGAAGTTTTAGTTGTAAAGGAAATATAAATGAAACCACCACTTCATATAACAGTGGATAAAAGGCTTCGCTATGTTTCCCCCCAATTGCTTTCGGCAACTTCTTTTATCCGCAAACCGATCGATGATTTAGAAGAAGATGATAAAATCATTGCTGTTCATGCAGATGATCCAGAATACAATCATTACAATGACATAACAGAATTACCACCACACAAAATAAAAGAATTAGAACGCTTTTTTCTCGACTACAAAAAATTAGAAAAAAAAGAACGAATTGTAAAAATAGAAAGATTTTCTGGGGGATCCGAAGCAGAAAAAATTCTTCTAAAATCCATCGAACTCTATAAAAAAACATTTTTTTAATTCTGTATAAATGGATTGTCGTTAATTTTATTATAATTTAATTTTTTACTAAGATGAATTTTTATATCGAGGAGAATTTCAATGAAAAGAATTTTACAAGTTATACTTTCTATAACAGGGATTACACTACCTTTATTTGCAATAGATGTGGGACAGCCAGCTTTTAACTTTAAACTAAACGACGATTCCAATAAAACAATTCAGCTTTCTGATTACAAAGGAAAATGGGTAGTTCTTTATTTTTTCCCCAAAGCAGATACACCTGGTTGTACTACCCAAGGAAAAGAATATACAAAAATGTACGATAAATTTACATCTTCGAATGCAGTTGTTTTTGGAATCAGCACCGATGGTGTAGAAGCATTAAAAAAATTCAAAGAAAAATATGGATTTAAGCATACACTATTGTCTGATCCCAAAGGAGAAGTTGCGAAATCTTATAATGTTAGAGTGATGTTCGGCTTATGTTCCAGAGATACAATACTCATCAATCCAGATTCCAAAGTAGAAAAAATCTATCGAGGAGTTGATCCAGGAGCAGATCCCTACAAAGTATTAGATTATATTACTTCGAAAAAAATGTAATTTATGTAATTAAGACAAACTTCATCGGAGCCATTAAGGCTTCGGATATTTTTACTTTAAATCAATCGGAAGTCGTTTCGAAAAGTAAAAATTCATTTTTATAAAAAAAATTGACAAGTATCGTACAGTATTAAAACAGAATTCATGAATTTAAAGAAAAAAATTTTTTTGTTTTTGTTATTTTTATTTTCGATCCAATTATCTGCACAAATTCAAACAGAAATCCCCGAGCTAAAACGACCCGTCATGGATTTAGTAGGAATCCTTAAACCAGAGGAAGTCTCTATTATCGAAAATAAAATCCTCAACCTACAAAAAGAAAAAGGCAGTCAAATCGCTGTCCTTATCATCCCATCTACTGGCGAATTACCCATCGAAGATTACTCCATCCGTGTCGCAGAAAAATGGAAACTCGGTAGAAAAGGGGTCGACGATGGTGTCTTATTCCTTATTGCTTACAACGACAGAAAAATGCGCATCGAAGTCGGTTATGGTTTAGAAGGTGCTATCCCCGATGCAAAAGCAAAACAAATCTTAGATGATTTCGTCCGACCTCATTTTAAAAACAAAAACTTCTATAAAGGCATCGACACAGGTGTCGATCTTCTCATTAAACTTATCAAAAATGAATCACTGCCAGAGCCAGCAAAAAAAAACGATAAATCAAATTTATTAGACAAAAGCTTAGACATAATAACGAGTTTGATTGCTTATTTAATCATATGTTCTTTTCCATTATTGGTGCACTTGGGAATTCTTGCCACTTCTTATGAGCACTCAAAAATATATGGTACTATTATGACAATTCTATATATATTAACTCCCATCATTTTATTTTATTATTTTATACCATTTTCTCTTTTGTCTGTGATTATAACAACCTACGCAGCTCTTATACCCTTTGGAATTATCGATTATATGATCAATCCTCCACCTAAAAAGAAAGTAGAACCCAACGAAAACTCAAAACTTTCCAATTCTTCTAAAAGTTCGACAACTTCTAGAACATCAGGATGGTTATCTAGCAGTAATTGGTCATCGAGTAGTTTTGGTGGTTTTTCTGGTGGAGGTGGCTCTTTTGGTGGCGGAGGTTCATCCAGTAGTTGGTGAAGGTTTATTTCTTGTATATTCTTTAATTGCTTGTTCTAATGTATTCCAAGAAAGGGTTGCACACTTAACTCTAATAGGAAATTTTTTTACCCCTTTTAATGCTTCTAAATCTTCGTAAGGATTTGGCATAGAAATATCTTCTTTACTCATAATCATGTTTTTAAATAGATCAATTAATGACTTTACTTGTTCTAACGATTGATTTTCTATGAATGATGACATCATTTCTGTCGAAGCCATACAAATACTGCAACCTTGTCCTGTATATTTCGCTTGAATAATTTTGTCGTCTTTTACCAGTAAATGCAATTGTACTTCGTCGCCACAACTACGGTTTACTCCTTCCTCGTGGATGTTTGCTTCTGGTAATTCTCCATAATGCTTAGGATTCTGAGAATATTCAATAATGATTTCTTTATAAAGATCTTCGTTTAAAGACATAGAATTCTCCTACTTTTGGACTGTTATGTATCGTTTTTCTTTTAATTTAAATATTTCAATAACTTTTTCTATACCTTTGATTAATGCATCTACATCTTCGATTCCGTTGTAAAGATAAAAGCTTGCACGTGCAGTTCCGGGTATACCGATCTTTTTCATCAACGGTTCGCAGCAGTGATGACCTGCGCGAATTGCTATTCCTTCTTGATCTAGAATGGTTCCAATGTCGTGGGGATGAACACCTTCGACTAGAAAACTAATCACTCCTCCTCTCTTCGAAAAATCTTCTGTTCCAAACAACCTTACAAAAGGAATTTCTTTAAGTTTAGGAATTGCATATTGCAGTATTTCCACTTCGTGCTGATGGATATTTTCTATTCCAATACTTTTTAAATAATCTAATGCAACAGCATAAGCAACAACACCAGCTATATTAGATGTTCCAGCTTCGAATTTATTCGGAAGTGGTGCAGGCTTATATCCATCTTTCCATACTGTAAGAATCATATCGCCACCACCCATAAAAGGATCCATCATTTCTAACAACTCTCTTTTTCCATATAAAACACCTACTCCTGTTGGACCAAGCATTTTATGAGCAGACATTGCATAAAAATCACAATCAATTTCTTGAACATCCACAGGAAGATGACAAGCTCCTTGTGCACCATCAACAACAAAAATAGCATTTACTTGTTTCGCATAGTAAGAAATCTTTTTTAAATCATGAATTGTTCCAATAGCATTGGACATATGTGCAACAGAAATGATCTTTGTTCTTTCTGTTAAAACATCAGGAATTTTTTCGTAATCATATTGATAATCTTCTGTTAGAGGAATATGCTTAATCTTAACTCCTTTTTTTTGGGCTACAATCATCCATGGAACCAAGTTGGAATGATGTTCCATTTCCGAAACCAATATCTCGTCTCCTTCTTTTAGAAACTTTATCGCATAAGAATATGCGATAAGATTGATACTTTCTGTTGTATTTCGCGTAAAAATAACTTCTTCTGGTTCTCTCGCATTAATAAATTCTTTTACTTTTGTTCGCGTCAATTCGTAAAGGTCTGTTGCTTCGTAGCTTAATCTGTATGCTCCTCTATGAATGTTGGCATTTCGACATCGATAAAAATCCGAAGATGCATCGATCACTTTCTGTGGTTTTTGCGAACTTGCCGCGGAATCTAAAAAGACAAGGGGTTTACCATTCATCTGGGTTTGCAAAATGGGAAAGTCTAATTTAATTTTTTTATAATCTAACATAGGATTTTCCTTAATCGATATTTATATAAACATCATTGCCTTGAATTTCGACTTCGTAAACTTCTAATGCTTCTGTTGCAGGTAGTTTTGTTGCTCTACCCGTTTCTAAATTAAACCTACCACCATGTCTTGGACAAATAATCTCTTTCGTAGATAGTTCAATTCTGGCCTGATCAAAGGGTGCTCCATCGTGCGTACATTCATCCTGAAATGCAAGAACTCTATCGTGGATTTTTGTAATTCCTATCGGTCCATAAGGAGTAATCTTACTGATTACCTGCCCTTCTTGAATCTCGTTTACGTTGCACAACTTAATTTTTGGCATAGAATCTCCTACAATTTATTCGACAAATTTTCTATGTAAGCATCTTTTTCTTCTTCTGATAGATGAGTTTCTTGGATTAAGTCGTAAATAAATCCCATCATTAAAAGTCTTTTTGCTTCTTTTTCTGTTAAACCTCTTGTTTGTAGGTAAAAAATTGCTTCTTCGTCTAAATCGCCTGCTGTCGCACCATGTTCACAACTTACATCTTCGGATCGTACAATCAGCCATGGCATAGATTCTGCTTTTGCTTTTTTGCTTAAAATCAAGTTATGGTTTAGCTGATGACTATTTACTCCTTTGATCTTATGGGGGGTTTCTAACTTTCCAATAAATACAGAATGTGCCCTATCTTTAACAATCGTTTTATAGAGTAAAGAACTCGTTTCGTAATTATTCCTATGCTGGACATCCATCTCCATGTTATGGAAGTGTCCTTTTTCGCCAAAGAAAAATCCAATACCGCGAAATTCAATATTTTCTTCGAGTAGTCGTGCTTGTAAAAAACCTTTTCCTGTGATTCCACCAGTATGGAAAATTGCTGTGTGTACGTATGAATCTTTATGCTGAATTACTCGAATTTTGTGGAAATGAAATTCATAATCGGTATGATTTCTTACAGAAACAAATTTTACTCTACTATTTTTTTCTGCTAATATATAGACGGTACTATTCCATAATGCTTGTTCTTCTATTCCCTCAATTTGTTGGAGTATTTCGACTTCGCTTCCTTCTTTTGTGATTATAACAACAAAAGGAAAGAATCCATCGCCAGAAATCGCTTTATGAGTGATTTTGATTTGCTCTTTTGTATTCGATGGCACTTGGATTAAATGGATGTTTTGCAGTAAGGCAACATTCAACAAGGTAAAATAATCTACCTCGAAGTGATAGCTTTCTGCTTTCGAAGAATCAATGTTTAGCATTAAAAATTTTTCTATTATAGAAGGGTCTGTTATTGTATATTGAGATGTTATATTGGTTTGTAATTCTGCATCCACCAATTTTAAACTATTGAATGGTATTAGATTAAGGTTGATTTTTCTCCACGATTCGTGATAGCTTGGTGGTAAAGAAATTTTGTTGAATCTTTCTAATGCTTGTATTTGTAAATTTTTAAAAGGGTGATTTGTGTTTTCTATATAGTTTAAAAATCGATCTTTTTGGATGATGGTTTGCATAAATTTTTCCTTGGTTATTTTACCGTAGAAAGAATTTGTTCATAGCCTTTTTGTTCTAGTTCTAATGCCAATTCTTTTCCACCACTAAACTGAATGTTGCCATTCATAAAGATATGGACTTTATCAACCTCAATATAATTCAATAATCTTTGATAATGGGTAATTAATATCATGGAGCGTTGAGGACTTTTCATCTCTTGGATATTTTCTGCAATGATTCTTAACGCATCTATATCTAAACCAGAATCGATTTCGTCTAAGATTGCAAATTTCGGTTGTATTAGCCGCATTTGGACAATTTCGTGTCTTTTTTTCTCTCCACCAGAAAAGCCATCGTTTACATATCGAGCCAAGAAATCTTTATTCATTTGTAGTTTATCGAAAGCAGAGTTGACTTTTTCGCGAAGCTCTCGAATAGGGACATCACCATAAAAGCTTTTGATTACATTTCTTAAAAAGTTCATTGTTGTAACACCGGGTATTTGTGTTGGATACTGCAACGATAAGAACATACCTCTTCTTGCTCGTTCATCTGTTGTTAGGTTTAATATGCTTTCACCTTCGAATTTTATATCACCTTTGGTTACTTTATATTTAGGATGTCCTAATAATGTATAAGATAATGTGCTTTTTCCAGAGCCATTAGGTCCCATTATCGCGTGAATTTCTCCATAAGGGATTTGTAGGTTGATCCCTTTTATAATTTCTTTTCCTTCTACTTCTACGTGTAAATCAATCAATTCAAGTATATAGTTCATTTTTTTTCTCCAATTAGCAAGTTTGTCCTTTAATTTCGTTTTTGTTGAGTTGTGGAGTTGTTCTTTTGATGGCTTTTCCATCTTCTAGTATCATGCGAATTAAACGACTAATTTCCACAGAATATTCTACATTAAGATCTCGAACGACTGCATCGCAAAAACCTGTCACAATGAGCAATTTTGCTTCATCTTCGTCGATTCCTCTTGTTTGTAGGTAGAACAAAATATCTTCGTCAATTTTCGATACCGTTGCTTCGTAATTCAACTTTGCCGAATCCACATGAACCTCATTATAAGGATAAGCATGAGATTCAGAACGATCATCTAACATTAATCCATCACACTTGATATGACTATAAGAATTTTCTGCGGTTTTTTCGAATTTTACAAGTCCACGATAGCTATTGATTCCACCATCGAGAGATACTCCTTTTGCAAGGATGTTGGAACGTGTATTTTTTCCAATATGGATAATGCGCGCTCCTGTATCTTGAATTTGGTTGCTTCCCGCAAAAGCAAGCGATAAAACATCTCCAGTAGAATTATCTCCATAAAGAATGATCCCTGGGTATTTGATAGTTTGAGCACCGACATTTACATCATTCCAGGTAATGTGAGCACCTTCGTAACATATACCCCGTTTTACTGTCCAGTTGTACATATTTTTCTTCCAGTTTTGGATGGTCGTATAATGAATGCGCGCATTTTTATGTGCAATCAACTCTACCACAGCAGTATGAAAGTTTGTTTCGAAATCTTGAATGGATGTACACCCTTCACTATAAATGAGTTCGCTACCTTCATCTGCAATAAGCAATGTGCGTTCATACTGGCCAGAAGAAGCCGCAGTAACTTTAAAATAAGCTTGAAGTGGCATTGGTGTCTTTACGCCCTTAGGAACATAAGCAAAAGAACCTCCACTAAAAACAGCACTATTCAACGCAGCAAATTTATTATCTTCTGGAGGAACAATTGTACCCAAATATTTTCTTACTAAGTCGGGATATTCTCTGATTGCAGTATCGATGTCGCAAAATATAATACCTAATTCTTCTAATTCTTTTTTTACGTTCGCATAGACTGTTTCGGAATCGTTCATTGCTTCGAGACCAGCCAAATATTTTCTTTCGTGTTCTGGAATTCCTAACCTTTCGAAACTTTCTAATACTTCTGGATCTACCTCTTCCCACGACTTCTTTTTCTTTCTGTTAGAACCTACATAATGGACATAAGAATTCAAATCGATGTTAAAATGAGGAATAAAACCCCAATTTGGCATAGGTTTCGAAAAAAAGATTTCTAATGCTTTTAGTCGAAATTCTGTAACCCATCCCGGTTCATTTTTAATGTGGGAAATGGACTCTACTACTTTTTTATTTAATCCTTTGGGAAATTTATCTGGTTCATAATATTTAGGCTCTAATTTTTCTATTTCTAATATGGATGTCATAAAACCACCTTTTTATACTAAACATTTATGTTGTATAAATTTAAAATTATACTCATTTTAGAATTATTCTAAATTAAGTTTCTCAAATAACAAATAAATCATTCTGGTTCAATTGGCAAGTAATTTTTATCTTAAAGGAATAATTTCAAAAAAATATTAAGGAGTATATAATTTTAAAATTTTGCTTGAAAATTTTTCAAGTATGGTGTATAATGCTAGTATGAAAACAAAAATCATTTTATTGGTCTTGCTCACAATTCCATTTGCTTTTTGTAAACAAGGGTCTTCTTCCAAAGAATTGGGAGGAGGTATGGCTTCTGTAAAAGATAATGTTTCTGAAAAAAATGTCGTTCAGATTGCTTCAGAATCCAAAGATCATTATACCTTAGTAAAAGCGGTTCAAGCTGCTGGATTAGTAGATGCATTAGCAAATCCCGGTCTGGATCACGATTTAGCAATAAATATACTTTTTTCATGATTAGTAGATGCATTAGCAAATCCCGGTCCTTTTACTGTTTTTGCACCTACGAATGCAGCATTTGATCAAGTACCCAAAAGTGATCTGGAAAATCTATTAAAACCAGAAAATAAAAATCAATTAACCACTGTATTATACCACCATGTTTTTGTTGGAAACCTTCGTAAAGATGATTTGATTCAACGATTTGGAAATCAAGAAATGATCATGTTTGATGGTACGCCCGAAAAAATCGAAGTAAAAGGCAATGATATTTTTATTGGTGGAGCAAAAGTCTTAGCAGTCGTACCCGCTTCTAACGGTGTTGTATATGTAATTGATAAGGTTCTTTTACCTAAGCAAAAAAAGTAATTTTCTAAGTAGTATGCCCCGCAAAAGGGGCATATTTTTATCCACCATAAAACCAACCCGTAGTAAGCATGTAGAGGGGTTCTTGTTCGTTGTGTAAACCTACGTCTACAACTTCTCCAATCACCACTGCATGATCCCCTTCATCATAAATATGTTTAACGGTACACTCGAAAAAGGCTGGACAATCTTTTAGAACTACCCCATCATTTTTTGTTGTATAGAATTCGTATTGATTCAATGTTTGATTTTCTCTTTTGGTAGGTCCAAAAAATGCTTGAGCAATATTTTTTTGGTCTTTTCCCAAGATATTGATGGTAAAACGTTTTGTTTCTAAGAGCAATCGATAAGAATTAGAATCTTTTTTGACTCCTACCATTACAAGAGGTGGTTTAAAAGAGCACTGAGATAGCCAATTAATGGTTCCAGCTGCAATTTCTTCTCCTTTTTTTGTTGTTAAAATATATAAACCATAAGAAATCATTCGTAGTACTTTCTTTTTGATTTGTTCGTCCATAATACCAAAATAAATCGATGGTTTTTATGTGACAATAACAAACAGATCAAAATTTAAACCACAAAAAGTGCAAATAATATTTTGATTCCTTTTCGTCTTCGTTAAGAAGGGATGCATATTTGGGATAAAAATAAAGAGGCATTTGTTCTTTTTTGCTAAAAACAGTTTTAGAAAAACCCAACAATCCGCCTAAAAAGCTTATTTCGAATTGATAGGGATTATTTTTGTAATAAAAGCCAGCTAAAAAAAGGTTAAAATCATCGTACTGTTTGTTCCATCGCAGACTGAATAACCTTAAAAACATAGAAAAATATTTATCTTGATTTTCGTATTTTGCATATTCAACAATGGAATAAAGAGGGCCCCAGTTTTTTTCAAAAAAATCATCGGGGGAAGGCCAGAGAGATAAAATCCGCCAACCATAAGCATTTTCTTTGTCCCAATAGTTCATTACTGGCCAAAACTTCCAACTTCTTGTTGTTACCTGCTCCTGTGGATAATATCGATAGTAATGAGACCAAAAGGGCAAAAAGAATTGATAATTGGATTGAATTAATGCAGATTCGGTTTTTAGGTTTCCGAGTAATATCAAGTAAAAGTTCATTTCGTTATAATAAGGCAGTTCTTTATTTCCAAACACATAGTGAGCATAAAAAGGAAAAATCACCCAACGTCGAATGTAAGGTTTTTCGGATTTACTGTACTGAAATAATATCCACAACAATCGAAAATCAAAGGATTGAGCCTTTTGATCCCTTCCCCAAGAAACCAACGAAATGGGATATAAAATACTATAAGCATACATTGATCCAGATTCGGATCGTTTTTGAGAATACAACGGAAAAAACATAAAAAAATGTCTTGGATCTTTTTTATCTAAATCATCTGAACCCCACTGAAAAAAAGGCCACAAGAATGTTTTATGTTCGTATTTATCTTGATGAACTTTGCTAGAATAAAAAGGAAAAATTCTTAAATCCCTTCTTTTGTATCCATCTCCTCCCCAAAGAATCAATGGCCAAAGAATAGAATGAGCTTGATAATTTTTATACTTCCAAGATACATAGAGTGGGAACAATACAAAACGAATTTCTTCCCACGATAACTTATCTTTGACCGTACCATAGAATGGAAAAAAACTAAAAAACTGTTCTTTTTTGTTATTGCCGTAGCCCCAATAAAAGAAGGGGGTTAGCATAATCTCCCCTTCGGATTTTTCTGTTCTGTTATATTTATCATCACCGTTAAAAAGATACAAAAATGTCCAAGTTCTCCAATAGTTTGTGCCATGATAATAATACAAAGGATACAAAAAAGTGTTAAAATAATATGCCTTTTCGAAGTTGTAATATCGAGAAAAAAATGGATGAAGATGAATTTCTTTTTGTTCTACGGAAATACTACTATCGTATAAAAATAAAAATTCGTAATATTGGATTGGACCTTCTGTTTGGACTCTATTAGGTAGACGTGCATCAACGGAAAAAATCAAAGCAAAATAAAAGATAAAGGAAAGTAAAAACCTAAACATAAAAGAATAACAGAGAGGAAGAATACCTCTCTTGGATAAATCTATAAAGATGAATCTCTATTGTGGAATTTTGATTTTTTGACCTTCTTTAAGTTTACCCCAATCCACACCGGGATTTGCATCCTGAATTTCTTTAGCTGGTTTATTAAATTTGCCAGAAATTTTAGCAAGCGAATCTCCTCTTTGAATTACATATTCTTTAAATTGAGGTTCGGGTTTTCGTTCAGGCTGTTTAGGTTGTTCTTTTTCTTGTGTTGGCTGTACTTGTGTTTGGCTTGGTTGAGTAGATTCTATTTTTGTTGGTTCTTTTGGTTGTTCTTCTTTTTTGCTAGGTTTTACTAACACAATACCAATCACAATTAAAATAACTACTAATACAGCTATAAGAATTTTATTTCTTCCTGAATCTTCTTCTTGTGTAGACGGAATCGTTTCTGTTTGTATTTCTTTAGTAGGTTCTTCTGCCAATTCCTTTTTTTGTTCTTCTAATTTGGATTCTACTTCTGAACTTATTATTTCCTCTTTTTTAATTGCTGATTTTTTACTTGCCTTCTTAGCTGTTTTTTTTGCAGCTTTATTATCATTTGTTTTTTTTGATGTTTTTTTTGTTGCCATAAAAACAATATTTTTTTCTGTCTATAAAATTCAATCACTTTTCAATTTTTTAGAATTAAATTATAAATAAATTATTTAATTTTTTTAATAATTACGACATTATCTTTTTGATTATACAAAATGCATTAATATAGAGATATTATTTTTAGTTATTCTTTGATAGAAGTTAACATCAATCTTTTTTTGAAATAAATAATTAAAATGTTGCTACTCTTAAAATTTTGAATTATTTGGTCTATTATGAACAAAAAATTTGTCCTTTTAATTCTTTTTATATTAACTTTAATTCTTACTTTATTTTTTATCGATCCCAACAAACAAACACAAACCATCTTAATAGTCGATGCAGATACCGTAGTTGCGAATCAAGCTAATTTTTATGATAAAGAACTTCGAGTAAGAGGATTTGTAAAACCAGGAAGTATTGTTAGAATGGGTAATAAAGCAGAATTTATTGTAGTACATAATAATAAAGAACTTCCTGTTTATTTTAACGGAAAAACCCAAATCCCCGATACCTTCGGCGATGCTGCACCAGTCCGAATTGATGGTACTTTAAACCCGAATGGTACATTTACTGCAACAAAAATCGAAGCAAAATGTGCATCCAAATACGAAGCTCCTAACATGAAAATAAATCATGATCAGCTACAATACAGAGACTATAATAAATTATAAAAAGGATACTCTATGCTAACATGGAACGAATTTGGTGTAATCACATTATTAGTATCAAGTATAATGGTGATATTTTCTTTAATTATTGGACTGGCTGGCATTTCGATTAAATTAAAATTTCAGTTAATTCGTATATTACTTTTAGAACTTCTAGTAGACAAAAAAAAGGTTTTTAAATTTTATAAAATGATTGTAGGATTTTGGGAATTCTTATCGTTAAAGCTTTTGTCTTTTCTTAAAATCAACAAAAACATTGCATTAAGATTATCCCAACAAGCGATTTTTGTAAATTTTTTCTTGGCTGCAATTGCATTGTTGATCTTACTAATTCAACTTTATACAAATGATTTGACGAGCAAATATGTGGTTAATCATTCTTCGGATAGCTTATCTATCTTCTATCGTTTAACTGCTACGTGGGCTGGTTCTAGTGGTTCGCTACTCTTCTGGTATTTTTTATTAACTTTATTTTCTGCTCTTGTACTCTATAAAGACAAACTTCATCTCTACAATCGGTTGCCTATTGCAATCATCGTATTGGGTTCCTTACAATTTCTTTTTATTTTTTTGATGCTTTTTTACGAAGATGCTCAACCCTTTTTAGAATATCATATTCCGATGAAGGCTGGTAGAGGGCTAAACCCATTGCTATTACACTGGGCGATGATCATCCATCCACCAATTCTCTACATTGGATACGTAAGCTTTGCCATTCCTTTTACTATCTATATAAGTGCAGTTATTTCGGGGAACATGAAAGATGATTTAATGCCCTTATTTCGACGATGGACACTTTTCTCTTGGTTTTTTTTAGGTTTTGGAATTTTATTAGGCAGTAAATGGGCTTACGAAGAATTAGGTTGGGGTGGATATTGGGCATGGGATCCCGTAGAGAATGCAAGTCTAATGCCTTTTATTTTATCAACCGCGTTCTTACATTCTTTGATTGTTCAACACCATAGAGGAATGCTAAAATATTGGAATCTATTATTAATTACTCTTACTTATCATTTTTGTTTGTTGGGAACTTGGATTACGCGAAGCGGTGTAATAGAAGGACCACATTCTTTTGCGAAATCCGACATTGGTCTTCCCATGATCATTTTTATTGGATTGAGCTTTTTGTATTTTGTTCGATTTTTATATTTTAAACGAAATGTTCTAAAACCAAAAGATCAATTGGAAGCAGTAACATCGAAAGAAGGAAGTATTTTACTCAATAATTTTATCATGCTTATTTCTGTGTTGATTGTTTTAATTGGTGTATTTTCTCCTTTGATTCCTTATAACTGCACATTCGAAAATGGCTTTCAATGCTTTAAGACAGAATGGAAACCAACAACTTACAATAAAATCATGGTTCCTATTGGTATTTTGATTCTCTTTTTGATGGGTGCATCGCCCTTATTGGCATGGCGAAAACCGATGGATATTGTTTTTGCAAAGACTTTAAAAAAACCCATCATTGCTGGTATATGGGGAGGAATCATTTATGCATTCGTCTATTTCTTTTATTTAAGGCCCTTTGTGAGATTAAACAATAGTCCATGGGGTTTTCAGATCATTGCAGATATTTTTTCTATTTTAACAGTTTCTTTGGGTATCTTTATCGTTGCTGGAATTATTCAAGAATATTATCGAGCCATTCATGCTCGAAAAGTTCGATTAGGAGAAACCACTACTCAAGCAATCATAAACCTAATTCGTAGAAACCAAAGACGATATGGTGGATATTTAGTGCATTTAGCTGTGGTATTTTTGTTCATCGGATATTCTGGGGGAGCATTCAAAACCGAATATCAAATCCAATTTCATTATTATTTAATGCCCACAGAAGCAGGATCTCCTTATGTTTATTATTATAGTGGCGACAAAGCATACATCCAAGGTTATACAATAGAAGCACGAGAATTATTCATCCGACCCTATTTTGAACCAAACGCAGATCCATCCAACCCAATTTATATGACAGTCTCCCAAGAAGCACATTATCGCATCAATCCAAAGGAATTTCTACCTGTTTTTACCGTAAGCATGGGAAATCCTTATGACTTCGCCAATCAACCACCGAGCTTAGCAGAAAGATTACTAAAATTCTCTACGGGATTTATTCTAGATGGAAGAATGACCACAGAAAGACGATTTTATCCCCAAGTTTATCCGTATACAGGGGAGCTAATGCGAAACGAAATGGGATTTGGAGAAAGGTTAGTTACGAGTGAACCAGATATAAAATCTAGTTGGACGGAGGATTTATACATTCAAGTAGGTTCTGTTTTTGATCCTATTCGAAATCGAACACCTGACATCGCTAGTATGTTTGAATATTATTACTATGAATTAAATAGAGACACGAATGCTTATTCGATGTTGTTTCCCTCCAGTTTGGTGGTAGATTTACATATTTGGATTAATCCACTAGTAAAATTTATCTGGTTTGGAACAACCCTTTTTTTTCTTAGCGGATTGATTGTTCTATTGCCTATAATAGAGTTAAAAAATAAAGAGTAAAATGATGGCATGGTTATACATAATTCTTTTGTTTTTTATCTTGCTTGTTCTAATCTATGTTCGATATAAAAACAAAGAATTCGATCCTTTTGGAAATCTTAGCATTTCTAAAGATGAAAAAAATTCCACCGAGGGTAAAGAATGATTCTAATTAAAATTTTGATTCTTTTTTTATTAATTTTTGTGATATTTCTTCTTTTTTTACCTTTACTCAGAAAAGAAGAATATCATTATAATACAGACGGATTAACAGCAGTAAAAGAATTTGAATTAGAAAAAAAATATTTAGAAAGACAAATACAAGATTTGCTGTTAGATAAAGATAGTGGAAAAATCACAGAAGAAGAATGGGAAAACCTTATCCAACCAGTTAAAAACAAAATCCAAACATTAGACGAAAAAATCAAAACCCTTAAAGGAAAGTTATGAAAAGGCAAATACGATTATTTTTATTGTTTTTATTACCCTTAGGATTATTTTCGCAAACGATAGTTCAAGTCTCTGTATGGAATGGTTCTACATCGACCTTCGCAAAACCAGAAAAACTAGAAGTTATTGAACTATCAGAACAAGGAATGAATCCACTAAAAACCATCGAAGAACCCAAAGAACAATATCAAATCCTTCTAGAAAAAAAATCCCCCACATTGATTCGCGTTCATTATAAAAACGAAAGTTATGTAGAACTGATAAACTCCGAAGATTTGAAAAAAAATTTTATCTCCAAAAGAATCATCGTTTATGATACAACAGATAACTTATCGAATTTGATTGTGCATACTGGTATGCAAGTAACAAAATATAAAGAAAACTTAGAAATCAACATGATTTATGCAATTCAGAATAAATCCAAGCCACCCAAAACAATTCGCGCAGAACTATTACAATTTGCCTTACCAGAAAATGCAAAAATAATACAAGCTTCGCTATCCAACGAGAATTCCCCCATGCCCCTTCGTGTGAACCTAATAAAAAACCAAGATTATTATTCTATTGATAAAAACATTAAGCCAGGTAATTCCGAATTAATCATCCAAATAGAAATTCCCAATTATATCTTAAAGAAAAAAGTCGATCCAATTCTTTCTAGAATCAACAATGACTCGAAAATTGTTTCTGTTTTTATGTGGCGTCCACAAGATCTTAAACCTACTATTCAAGGTGGAGTAATAGAAGAAAAAAGTGTTCCAAACTTAGGGAGTGCAAATTTTGTTTATTACGAAGAACCCGAAATTCTTCTTGATTTTTCTAAGGGAAGCTTTTTGTATAAAAATCCTCTTAAAGCATATTCCAACCCAATTTTTGATACACGTACAAAAACAGTAATTGGTATAGCATTAGGTCTTTTTTTGATTTTTTTATTGATTCCCATTATACATACATCAGGAATTCGAATTACAAAAAATGCTTAGGTTGATTGAATATTCGCGCTATTACGGATATAAAAAAGTATTAGATAACATTGATTTCGAATTGCATCGGAATCAAATTGTATGTTTACTTGGACCTAACGGAGCAGGAAAAACTACTTTTCTAGAAGGAATTTTATCCCACAATAGACAAGGAAGAACAAAATTTTATTATCATTCCAAAGAAATCCATACATTAAAAGATCATTATGATTTTTTAAAAAATGTATCGTATTTAGGACATGAACCAGGCATTTTTTTAGATTTAACTTTAATAGAAAATTTATATTATCTATTAGAACTATACAAACCTGTAAAAGAAAATCTTTATACAAAAGAAGAAATACTAGATTTGATTTACCAAATCGGATTATACGAAAGAAGAAATGATCTTGTTCGAAACTATTCGCGTGGGATGAAGCAAAGAGCTGGTCTATTAAGAAGCATTATAACAAAACCAGAACTATTGTTGTTAGATGAACCAATTACTGGACTAGATATTCAAGGAAAAGAATTTCTCGTTCAATTTTTGGAATCTTTTAAAAAAAATGCATCATGTATTATTGTAACCCATGATGAGGAAATTTTTTCTTCTATTGCAGATCGATATGTTTATATATTCCAAGGAAAAATTATCGCAGATGTTTGCAAAGAAAAATACAATCAAACCTCAAAAAGAAAAATCCAAGAATTGATACAACAATATAGTTTTGATAGATAAAATACAAATTTTCCACCCAAAGATAGTTTTTTTTAAATCACATGAAAAAAGGTGAGAAGTAAGAAATGAGGAGGTAGATTCGGACGGTGCATATACTTAAACAATTTTTATCGTTTATCGAAAATTTTTTGTTATAAATTTTACAAAAACACATATAATAAGTATGAAGACTCAAAACTTTTTTACTTTCAATAAAAATACAACTTCGATTAATATTACACCGTTTCACTATCAGTTTTTAATTCAATTAACAAAATCGCATTTTAATGGTAATCTTTCTTTGACGATTGATTATCTATTTAGAAAATATCTAGCTTATCTTTATAAAATTAGCCTCGCTCCCACGAAAAGAACACTAACAGCGACATATCAACCACGAACGAAAAATTACATAATACGAAAGATAAACATACAGCCAACCTACTGGGGAAAATTACACGAACTTCGTTTTTTCTTAGGATTATCTGTGAGCTATATTATACGCATCATGCTCGACTGGGAGATGCAAGAAGAGGAGATTCCCATTGTGCCATTATTTATTAAACCACAATTAACCTCTGATGATGAGCATATCCATGCTTTAATCCGAATTGGAAATAATTATTCATCTTATAATAGAGTGAGTCATTTAAATTTACAAGTATATAGTGTGTTTTTGTGTCCTGCTTCGTAATTTTAATGTGAGTTTTTGTTCTTAATTTAATTTATTTTATATAATATTTTTATATATTAATTTTATCTTTTTTTTCTATGTGGGATTAGTTTGTACTTTTGAAATAATTTTTTTCGAAAAATTAAGGTTAATATGCCGCGGTAGAATTAAAAGAATAGAAAAATTATTGCGGCTAAACGGTATTTTATATACTTTAAGCTAAATAATTCTATTATATTTAATTTTTTTTATTATTTTTTTTAAATATTATAATCCAACATCTGGATAATTACTCCACCTGCAACTGTACGGTTTTCATTATCTATTAATATAAAAGAACCAGTATATCGACTCATTGTATAAGGATCGTAAAAAATTTCTTCGGATAATTTAAGTTGGATTTTACCTATATCGTTTAACTCCAACTGCTGTATAGGTTGTTCTGTATAGTTTTCTATATCTACCTTACTAAGAATAGATTTTACTATGGCTTTTACTTCTTTCGTTGTATGTCGTAAAAATAATTTTGTGTTTGGTTTTAAGGGTTCCTGTGACATCCAGCATATTTGGGCTTCGATTTCTTTACTTACATATGGTAATCGATTGCCTACTATCATATCTCCACGACTTATGTCAATTTGATCCTCAAGTAGTATTGTAACAGATGCGCCATTTTTTGCTTCCTCTAAATATTCAGGATATTTATAAATTTCTTTTACTTTTGTTTTCATCATAGAAGGAAGAACTAATACTTCTGAACCTTTTTTTACTTCTCCACACAAAATTCTTCCAGCATATCCTCGAAAATCATGATATTCATCTGTATTAGGGCGAATCACATATTGTATGGGGAAACGAAAATCATCTAAATTTAGATCTCTTTGAATCTCAATAGTTTCTAAAAACTCAAAAAGTGTTTGCCCCTTATACCAAGGCATATTTTCTGATTTAAAAACGACATTGTCGCCATTTATTGCAGAAATGGGAATATACTCAACAACTTCAAAATCTAAATTCAAAGAACGAAAATCATTCATGATTTTATGATAAATTTCTTCGGAAAAACCCACCAAATCCATTTTATTGATAGCTAATACAACATATCTTATCCCCATAAAAAAAGCGATATAGGCATGTCGTTTGGTTTGTTCCGTTATACCTTTTCTTGCATCTATCAAGATAATGGCAACATCAGAATTTGATGCTGCGGTAACCATATTTCTTGTATATTGAACATGTCCTGGTGCATCTGCTATAATGTATTTACGATTTTTTGTTGTAAAATATTTATATGCAACATCAATCGTAATACCTTGCTCTCTTTCTGCTTTTAATCCATCAGTTAATAAAGCTAAATTAATAGAACCATCTTCGTTTTTGTTTTGTTCTAATATGGATTTTAAATCCGAAGCTAATGCATTAGAATCATACAATAAACGACCAATCAATGTGCTTTTTCCATCATCCACACTACCTGCTGTTAAAAATCTGATAATTTCCATCTTAAAAATATCCTCCTTTTTTTCGATCTTCCATAGCTGTTTCGGAACGCTTATCATCTAATCGCGCGCCCCTTTCTGTTGTATTTGATTGAATGATTTCTCTGATAATATCATCAATACTTGTAGCATTCGATTCGATTGCAGCTGTACATGTCATATCTCCCACAGTTCGAAAACGAACTCTTTTACGAACAATGGGTTCATCATCTAATTGAACAAATGGAGAGACTGGAAATAATAATCCTTTAACATAAACACTATCTCTTTCGTGTGCATAATAAATCGAAGGGATTTCTAAATTTTCCTTTTTGATATAATACCAAACATCTAATTCTGTCCAATTACTTATGGGAAATACGCGAATATTTTCTGAGGGAAAAATCTTTCCGTTGTAGAGATTCCATAGTTCAGGTCTTTGATTTCTTGGATCCCATTCCCCAAATTCATTCCTGTAAGAAAAGATTCTTTCTTTTGCTCTTGCTTTCTCTTCGTCTCTTCGCGCTCCACCAATACATGCATCAAACTGATATTTTTCGATTGTTTCTAACAAAGTAATACTCTGTAAGGCATTTCTAGATGCCCATTTACCCTTTTCTTCTTTTGCTGTTCCTCTTTTGATTGAATCTTCTACACTGCCTACGATCAATCGTTCTTTGATTTTCTTTATTAGATGATCGCGAAATTCAATTACTTCTGGAAAATTATGACCTGTATCAATATGAACTAATGGAAAAGGGAATTTTGCAGGACGAAATGCCTTTTCGCTCAAACGTACAAGGGTAATAGAATCCTTGCCACCAGAAAAAAGTAAAGCAGGTCTTTGGAACTGTCCTGCTACTTCTCTTAAAATATAAATTGCTTCGTCTTCCAATTCTTCTAAGTGAGAGCGATAAGAAATTCCTTTATGATGTTCAAAATAAAAATATCTTGTTGATTCTTTTTGAATAGTTTGATTTTCCATATACTACCTCTTTTGTTTTGGTTGAAGTGTCGATGCTAATGGTTGAATAATCCACATAAAATTAAACATTTCATTCACAAAATCTCCTAAGTACTTATCTTTTCCTAATTTTGCCCAATAGAAGAAAAGTTTATCGATAAATTCTTCGAATTCCGATAGTGTGATTGTATCGGTAATTTCTACTGCTAATCGATTTCCACTTCGAGAACCACCTAAATAGAGTGCATATACATCTTTACTTCTTCCCACTAATGCAAGCTCTGCTACATAGGGGTTTGCGCATCCATTAGGACAACCTGTCATCCTAAAAATAGGTGCTTTATCTTGGAGTTGGTATTTTTTAAGCTTTTGATTGATGATTCCTAAAACATAAGGGAGTACGCGTTCTGATTCTGTTATCGCAAGACCACAAGTAGGTAATGCTGGGCATGCAACCGCCTTATGATAAACCTTATCTTTGGGAAGATATTCATAATTATACAAGTTAAACAATCGTTCTATTTCTGGTTTTATTTCATCTGTGATGTTAAAAATGATGATATCTTGCTCAGGAGTTGTTTGAAAAGCAACAGGATAACTTTCTGCAATTTTTCTAAGAATTGTTTTGATTTTACCTTCAATTCTTCCAGCAATGATATGTACCCCTAAGGACCATGTACCATCATACGCTTTATGCCAACCCAAGTATTCCACATCCTGCCATGATGGTTCATCTTTAATAAAAAATTTAATTCCAGAATACTCTTCCACCATTTCGCGAAACCAGTTTAATCCTCTTTCTGCTATCAAATACTTTAAACGAGCATGCTTTCTGTCTTTTCGATTCCCATAATCTCGTTGAACTTTTACCACAGCTTCTGCAACAGGTAAAAGATCTTCTTTAGAAACCCAACCTAAATATTGAGCTAATGCAGGGAAAGTAGAATCATCGCGATGGGTTTTCCCCATTCCACCACCAGCATAAAAATAATAGCCAGAAATATCGCTTTCATGAAAATCTACCGCAATTCCTAAATCGTTGGTAAAGAAATAATTGGAATTGATACCTGCTTTTGTAACCCCAATCTTAAATTTTCTGGGTAAATATAAGCTTCCATAGATAGGTTCATTTTCTGTATTAAGAGGAACAGGTTCTTCGTCTAACCAAATTTCTGCATAAGCTTTAGTCTTTGGATAGAAATGTTCTGCTACGATCTTTACTACTTCGTGAACTTTGTTAATCAACGGATCTTTTTTTATGTTTACTGGACCAGTTACACCGCGAACAATATCTCCACATGCACCAATGGTAGTTAAGTATACGCGATGAATTTCTTGAATTACATTTTTTACATCCTTTTTTAGAACCCCATGGAACTGAAAAGACTGTCTTGTTGTAATTCTTAAGGTTTTATTCCCAAATTGTGTTGCAAGATTATCCATTGCAAGATATTGTTCTTTGGTTAAATTGCCCGCAGGTATTTTGCATCGAACCATTAATTGATGATATTTTTGCAATCCGTCTTTGGTTCGAACACGTTTATCCCTATCATCTTGTTGGTACATTCCATGAAATTTTATTACTTGAATTGTGTTTTCGTCAAAATAAGGAGTATCTTGATTCAATTCTTCTTTGATAGTTCCTCTTAGGAAATTCGAGAATGCCTTAATCATTTCGACTTTGGATAGATCTTCTAAAGAAATTTGGTTATTTTTTAAATAATAAGGATTGATTTCTTTTTGTTGTAGGTTTTCGTGTTTTTCTTTTGATTTCATACAATCTCCTTTATTATATTTTTCATATATATTTAGTAGGAATTATGGCATAAAAAAAGGGCACATAGCCCAACGAAAAAATTATAAACCATAATATGCCCGATTTTTTTGAATATAAGATTTCCATTTTTCTGGAACTTCGTCTTCGGGGAAGATTGCTTGAACAGGACATGCAGGCTCACATGCTCCACAATCAATGCATTCTTCTGGGTTGATATAAAGTTGTTTGCCAGCCAAATTATTGGGATCATAACCTTTTTCTGGCCATTCTTCTTTCGTAGGATGAATGCAATCAACAGGGCATACATCAACACAAGCAGTATCACAAACACCAACACATGGCTCCGTTATAACAAATGGCATTTTAGTCCTCCTTAGTAGTAATCAAAAATAATTTTTTTTCTTTTGTTGTATAGTTTTTTTTATTAATACCATAAAAATTTTGTTTTTATAAAAGACAACACTTTTTTCTATAATTCCTATATGATTTATAGATTTTATTTGACGTCAAGAGAAATCTATTTATATTGACAGTAATAATAGTTCAGGAGGCAAAAATGCTTATCAAAAATAAACCTTTATCGAAGGATGGTGTTGATAGTGTACCATCAAATTCTTTGCATTATAAAGAAGCACATTGGCGAAGTATTGTAAAAAGTATTTCTTGGAGAATTACTGGAACAATCGATACATTGATTTTATCTTGGATTATCACAGGTCAATTTAAGTTTGCAATATCGATTGCATCGGCAGAAGTAATCACAAAAATCATTCTTTTTTATTTGCACGAAAGGGTATGGGATAAAATCAAAATCGGCAAAAAGGTAATTTCACCACCAGACTATCAAATCTAATGGCTAGGAGAAGAGGCATGCAAATTCAAACCACAAGCTTCCTAGAAAAAGAAAACAATCATCATAAAATAGACTTAAACCATATTATCAGCTTAAATCAAACCTATGCAAAAGAAAGGTTTGATATAATGAACAATTCTTTGAAAATACTCGACTATGTTTATAAAAAATATTCCTCGATAAAAATTGCCAGCAGTTTTGGTTTGGAGGATGTAGTTGTAATTGACTTAGCTTGTCAAGTTTGGAAAAAACCTACGGTCTTTTTTCTCGATACAGGTCGAATCCACGAAGAAACATATTATACATTAGAACAAATCAGAAAAAGATATAACATAAATTTAGAAATCTATTATCCCGATTCAAACGATGTAGAAAAATTATTAAGAGAAAAAGGCCCTTTTTCTTTCTATGAATCCATCGAAAATCGTAAAGAATGTTGTTATATTCGTAAAGTTAAGCCCTTACTTAGAGCTTTAAAAGAGGTTGATGGCTGGATTACTGGATTACGAAGAGGACAAGCAATTACAAGAAGCAATGTTTTTCCTTTTGAAATCGATATTGAGCATGGAAATATTTTAAAAATCAACCCTATCTTTAATTGGGGATTAGAAAATATCTGGACCTACATAAAAATTTATCGTATTCCATATAATCCTTTACACGATAAAGGATTTCCTAGTATTGGTTGTGTACCTTGTACAAGAGCAGTTCAACCTGGAGAAGATATTCGAGCAGGACGTTGGTGGTGGGAATCTCCAGAACACAAAGAATGCGGATTACATAAAAAATGAAGTTATACCCTCTTGTTGTAAAACTAGAAGATAAAATTTGTTCCTTGATTGGTGGAGGGAATCAAGTACATAAAAAAGTTTTAGATTTAATGGAATATTCCCCCAAAATTTTTATTTTTGCAGAAACTGTTTCTGATTCACTTCAAGATTTGATCAACAACAACAAAAAAATCATCTGGCAAAAAAATATTCAATACAAAATATTATTAAAATCCCATTTGGTTTTTATATCGGATGAACCACTCATCAAAAATGGACAAACCTTGCATACCATTTCTTTAAACGAGATCCATTCTGCTATCAAATTCTGCAAAAAATACGCCAAATTGGTTTGTTTTTTAGATCAACCTCATAATTGTGATTTTTATAATACCCACAGATACGAAAAAGGTCCTATATTGGTGAGTATTTCCACAACGGGAGCAGCTCCTGTAATCGGTAATTACATCAAAAAACAATTAGATCAAATCATTACGGATGATCTTCTTCTTCTAACAGAATTTTTATCCAAATATCGTTCCAAAATTGTTAGTCAAATCAGAGATTACGAAAAAAGAAAAGCCTTTTACGAACAAATCTTAAAGAATGATTTTATCAATCTATTAAAAAACAACGAGGAGGAAGCATTAGGTAAATTACTTCAATATATCATTGAATTTCGAGATTCTTAATCCATCAATAGAGTAATTTTTGACAATTTACTAAATTAGATTTTACTCATAATATTCAATAAAACAATAATTAATCGGCATTTTTTTTGCTTAAAAATTTAACAGCAATAGAATTTTCAAATAAAGGAGGTGCCTTATGTGGTTATCCCGATGGGATGATTATTTATGGAATGATATAGCAGATGTTATGAACACTCTTAATCAATTTGTTCGTAATCGAAGTGAATATCCAGCTTTTAGAATGTACGAAAATGATGATGGTTATTTACTCATGGCTGAAGTACCTGGAATTAACCCAGAAGATATTCAAATCGAATTAAACGATAATGCTCTTACTATTAATGTAGAAAAAAAACCAGAAAAGAACGAAAACTTAACAGTATTAAGAAACGAAATTGAATATGGAAAATTCGTAAGAAGTTTTCAATTGCCCTTTAAAGTAAAAGAAGAAGAAATCGAAGCAGAATATAAATATGGTGTATTAAAAATCCTTCTACCAAAAGCAGAAGAAGAAAAACCCAAAAAAATTGCCATCAAATCCGCATAAAAAAGGAGGTGGCTATGAAGTGGAAATTATTACCAACCAAATGGAAAAAAAATGAAGAAGAAAAAGAAAAACAAATTGCTCATAGAGAAGAAAAATATCTAACAGCAAGAGATTTTTTTGAAAGCTTTCAAAGAAGTATAGATGAACTTTTTGAAGATTTTGGTTATCCTGATTTCTTCTCCAAAGAAAGAACCTTCTATCCCAAAGTAGATGTAACAGAAAACGAAAAAGAAATTGTGATCAAAGCAGATATACCGGGCATTGACGAAAAAGATTTAGAAGTTTCCATCACAAAAGATGCAGTAATCTTACAAGGCGAAAAGAAATACGAACACGAAGAAAAACAAGGAAATTACTACAGAAAAGAAAGAAGCTTTGGAAGTTTTAGAAGAGTGATTCCTCTTCCTATAGAAGTTGACGAAACAAAAGCAGAAGCGAATTATAAAAACGGTGTTGTCACAATTACACTTCCTAAATCTCAAGAAGCAACCAAAAACATCAAAAAAATTCCTATTAAAGTCGTGAAATAAAACCGCTCTTCTATCGAGCGGTTTTTGATTTTTTTATCGACCGATAAGAAGCATCAAATCTTTTAAAAACAACTGCAATGCTTTTGCCCGATGGCTAATCTGATTTTTTTCTTCGAGAGTTAACTCTGCAAAACTTTTTTTTATTTTTATATCTTCGAAAATAGGATCATATCCAAAACCATTTTTTCCCCTTGGTTGATACAAAATCTTTCCTTCTGCTATTCCTTGATAAAACCTTATGGGTGAATCGGGATCATATTTAAAAGCTAATACACAAACAAATCGAGCAGTTCTTAGATAATCTGCTACGTTTTTTATTTTTTCCAGTAAATAAAGATTTCTTTCGTTATCTGTAAAACCTTCTTTTCCGTAGCGAGCACTGTATACGCCTGGTTCTTTGTTTAAAGCATCCACTTCTAAACCAGAATCATCCGCTATTGTAGGAATCTGAGCAATAGAAAAAAAAGCTTCTACTTTTAGTTTGGCATTTTCTTCGAAGGTCTTTCCTGTTTCTACAACATTTATCGAAATGCCCAGTTCCTCAGGTGTTCGAATTGGTATGGAATATGGCTCTAACAGTTGACGTAGTTCTATGATCTTATGAAGATTATTACTTGCAATCAAAATCCCTTTTTGTCTTAATTCAATAATATTCATAGTAATAGAATTAAATCCTACTAAGTTTTTGTAAACCAAAAAATCAGAGGAAAATTGATGATTCTTTGGTAAAGTATATAAACAAAATTTAAGATGAGTCAAAACATTGAACTTCAAAGAAATAAAGATAAATTTTTTTATAAATTATATATAATACATCTATTCGTTTGAACCAAAAGAATAGATGTTGATTAGTATTAAAAAAATAAAAATCTTCGATAGATTTTTTTCTAAGAAATTCACCCAAAAGGACATTATCTATTATATGAGGCAAGATAATTATATAACACATCAATATCATCCAGTTTGTATTAATTTAGAGCCAATTCATTTTGAATTTTTAGCAGAAATTGCAATGACACAATTTGATGGCAACTACTCCAATACAATCTATTATCTTTTGAATCGATATCTAAATCAACTTTACGAAATAAGAACTACCCCCATAAAACGAACAGAAACAGCCAGTTATCAGCCAAAAACCCTAAGATATCGAAGAAAGGTGATCAAAATGAACCCCGTATTGTGGAGTAAACTTTTCGAGATGCGGCATTTTATCGGTTATTCTATCAGTGCACTGATTCGCATCCTTCTAGACTGGGAGATGCAGCAACAAGGATACGACATAATTCCTTTGATTCCCATGCCAAATATAAATTTAAATGATACAACTTCTGTTTCTGTTAGCACACCAGAAAGACATATTAATAATTATTATTATCTAAAACAAGGTTTCTATGATCCAAGAGAAATTTTTTGTATTTTTTTGGATGAATTTCATTGATAGTATCATAGATTTATAAAATTTATTTTTTATTTTATTCTATTTTGTCTTATTTTCTTTTTTTTTGCAAATCCACTATTATAAATA
>Ga0308419_1000257_pt1 | contig 41701 bp, 37 predicted proteins | sample HotsprSampleMS50_FD_203674 | JGI IMG/M metagenome (GOLD analysis project Ga0308419, IMG submission 203674) | Hot spring phototrophic mat microbial communities from Mushroom Spring, Yellowstone National Park, Wyoming, United States - 20090730_MS50 ... | reverse complement strand
TCTGGTGCCCAAACGAAACTACAATCATATTTTTTTATGGTTTCTACATCTTTTTCTTCCAAAGATATTCCATGAATTAGAACTGTATTCCTATCTAATACCTCTAGTTCTTCTAGGATTTTGATACTATTTTTACTTTCGCTATCGAAGCCTTCTGCTACGCGAATTATAAACGGAAGATGATTTTTTTTTGCATATTCGAATTCTTTTTTTATACCTCTTCCCCAATTTAAAGAATAACTTGTAGGAGAATGAGAAATTCCAAAATCATTTAGTATTTCTATGTCTAAGCTTTCTATTAAATCTTCGAAAACAAATTTAGGAATGGGATCTACAACAAAACTTACACCAGAAAGAATATTTCTATAAGAACCTAAAAAATATAAATCTTCTCTATCTAAGAGCATTCTTTCTTCGAACAGCTGGGAAGATTTTAATTCATTATCCCACATTAACCAATTATAGTAGGGAAAATTTTTTCCTTTATAGGGTAAATATGTAGCCAGTAAGTTATCGAAACTATTAATAAAAGAAGGTAGAATAGTTCTTCCGTGTAAGTTAATGTTTAAATCTGTATTTTCTAAATCTAAAAATATTTTATTATTTTTTACAAAAAATTCAAATGATTGTTTAATGATAGAAGAATCTACATAAGTACAATTATACAAACACCAAATCATTAAAATTATTTTCGGTTTTATGTTGACTAATTATTGACTAGGATAAATCATAAAAATGATACGAATAGCTCTATAAATTTGTAAATAATTTGCCGATCTCTATTTTTTTAATTCTGAATTGAACATTTTTTTGAGTTGACAAAAAAAATCTTATAAAATAAATGTACATTTAGATAAGGAGATAATAAAGTGGCAAATTTAAAATCTTCTAAAAAAGATATTAGAAGAGCAGAAAAAAGAAGAATTAGAAATAAAGCTCAAAAGACTTATTTAAGAACGTTAAAGAAGAAGATCAATAAATTTTTAGAAGAAGGTAAATTAGAAGAAGCAAAGCAAACATTTAGAATTTATTGCAGATATTTAGATAGAGCATCTAGAAAAAAATTAATCCATAGAAGACAAGCAGATAGAAGAAAAAGTAGAACTGCAATTGCTATAAACAAAAAAGAAAAAGAATTAGCACAAACAAAGTAATTATAAAATATGGGCGATTAGCTCAGTTGGAAGAGCGCCTGCCTTACAAGCAGGAGGTCAGAAGTTCGAGCCTTCTATCGCCCACCATTCTTTTTATGTTTCTCGCTAAAGAGATCCTTATCCATGAAAAACCATTTGGCTTTCATATTATAACAAACGAGATTTTGTCTAAGCTGAACGAAATAAAAGAAATAAAAATCGGAATTTGCTTTTTGAACCTATTACATACATCGGCAGCCTTAACAATCAACGAAAATGCAGATCCTACGGTAAGATCAGATTTTAAAAGATTTATACTAAAACTTGTGCCAAGAGATTTTTCCTTTGACCACGTTTTAGAAGGAAGTGATGATATGCCAGCTCATATTTTATCTTCGATCATTGGTACACAATTGCAAATACCTATCGAAAACGGAAAATTTGTTCTTGGTACTTGGCAGGGAATTTATTTATGTGAATTTCGAGAAAATGCTGGTCCAAGACGAATTCGAGCAACCATATATTTCGAAAAATGAGGAAAACTATGAAGTCCTTAATACCCATTTATTATTATAAAGATTTATCAAAAGAAGAAATTATCGAAAAATGTAAGCGTCCGTCTTTCGAAGATAAAGAAGCTTTTAAAATTGCAGAAGAAATCATAGAAAAAATTAAAGTTGGTGGAAAAAAGGCATTAAAAGAAATTACCCTACAATTAGACAAATACGATCCAGAACCATTGGTGCTAACAAAAAAGGATTTTGACGTTGCAGAAGAACTTCTAAAACAAGAAGAAAAAGAAGCATTTCAAGAGGCTGCAAAAAATATCAGAATCTTCCACGAATTCCAAAAAAGCAATTTAAAAGACGATAAAATCAACCTCTCCGAAATTACCTTAGGTTATATTTATAGGCCAATAGAAAGTGCAGCAGTATATGTTCCAGGTGGGAAGGCGATTTATCCATCTTCTGTATTGATGGGAGTTATTCCTGCAAAGATTGCTGGGGTAAAGTATGTTTCGATTGTTACACCTGCGGATTCGGAAGGGAAAATTCATCCAGCTGTGTTGTATTGTGCGAAAATTTCTGGAGCAGATGCAATTCTTCGCGTAGGTGGAGCACATGGTATAGCTGCTGCTTATTTAGGTATCGATGTAGAACCAGCACAAATTATCGTAGGACCTGGTAATCGCTATGTTACTGCCGCGAAAACATTACTTTCTGCTACCGGTAAAGTAAAGATTGATCAACCAGCTGGTCCATCAGAAGTATTAATTATAGCAGATCATAATGCAAATCCTAAATTTGTAGCTGCGGATTTATTATCACAAGCTGAGCATGGCGAAGATAGTATATGTGTTCTTTTAACTGATAGTATTGTCTTAGCAGAAGAAGTTATAAAAGAAATTGAATTAGGTTTTAAAGAAAGACCCAAACGATTGGAAATAAAAAAAGAAAGCATTACCAAAAATTCTTATATAATTCTGTTCGATAAATTTGTAGAAATCGATGAACAAAAGAAAACAAAAAAAATCACCTCTGATTTTCTTCGCGCTTTTGACTTTATCAATGAATTTGCACCAGAGCATTTAGAAATTTGTCTCAATATTTTCGATGATTTAGAAAAATATTTAGATTATATTCAATCTGCTGGTAGTGTTTTTATTGGAAAATATGCACCTGTTGCATTGGGAGATTATTTTAGTGGTACGAATCATATTCTTCCTACTGGTGGTGCAGCAAAAATGTATTCTGGATTAGGGGTAGATACATTTTTAAAAAGAATCACTTGGCAAAATACTACGAAAGAAGGGTTAAAAAAATCTTCTAAATATATAGATATTATGAGTAAAATAGAAGGATTAGACCAAGAACATGGTCACAGCGTATTGATTCGAACAAAATAGAATGATTATTTTATAAAAAATTAAAAATTTTCTAAGGCTTCTTCTTTTGTAGAATAGATTTTAAAACCATCTGGTAAAGTCATAATAGCAAGGACTTTTTTGATAAAAGTATGTATACCACCAACAACTAATTTTCCTTTATTGTCATTGCAGCGAAAAAACATAGAAAAGATAATAGCAATTCCCGTAGAGTTTATATAATTCAATTCTGATAGATCAACAATGATGTGATAATTGCCGTCTTCGAAAAATTCGGGAAATTTCTTGTTGAGTTCAAACCCATTTTCGTTAGAAATTTTTCCGATAAATTTTAAATATTTAATGGTTTTATCGTTTTTTTTAAGTTCAGAGGATTCTATGGTTAAATCTTTTAATTCTATTATACTCATATTTTTAATCGTAATCTACAATAATTAATGTATCTGTATTTCCAAAGATGATTCCTGAAAGATAAGATAAAGTAAAATTTTCTACTTTACCTTTACCATTCAACTCGCCTTCTTTCGAAAGATATTCTTTTCTATGATCTTCTTTCCTTTTGAGGGAGACTTTTATAATATCACAGTTGGAATGTTTTTGATAAACATTTTCTATAGAACCTAAAATAGGTAGGTCTGGAGTTAAGTAATTTTCTAAATTTTTGTCTTGTGTAATTAAATAATAATATTTATATTGTTTTTTTAAGATTTCTAGAAAATAAGCATCAATTTCGAATGTAATTAATTTATCGTATTTAGGAAATTCGATAAATAAGTCGCCATGACGTTTATAGGGATCTTTGTTGTTTAAATAATGAACAACAATTCTTAACTTTGGTCTTATCGCTAACATGGCTTAACACCTTAAAATTTGTAACCAAATAAACTATGATAATTTATAATACAATTTTTTTTTATAAACTTATAAATAAAAAATTCTATTTATATTTTAGTGAAAAACTCTTAATACAATTGTAGGAGCTAAGATAATTTCTTTTTTTTGATTAATAACTTCTAATGCCCGAGAAATTGCACTCTCCTTACATTCGTGGGTAAAAATAACCACATTCACTGGCTCTTCTCCTTCTTCTTGGTGCATAGAAGCAATAGAAATATTAAAATCTGCTAAAACGCGAGAAATGGCAGCTAAAACACCGGGTTTATCAATAGTTTGAAATCTAAGATAAAAACGATAATCAGCATCTTGGATTAGTTTTGTGGAACCAAATTCCTGAAACCATAAATTCTTAGAACCTGATGCAATAGAAACAATATCAGCTAAAACCGCAGATGCAGTGGGGGATCCTCCTGCGCCTTTTCCAACAATAAAAGTAGAACCAGAATATTCTTCTTCTACAAACAAAGCATTATATTCATTTCTTACATCTGCTAATAGATGATTTTTAGAGATTAAAGCTGGATGCACTCTTAGCAATAATTGATCATGATAAAATCTACTGATAGCAATCAATCGTATTACCATACCCCATTTTTGAGCAATTTCGTGATCAATCTTTTGGATTTTTTCTATGCCTTCTATTATTATATCTTTTTCTTCTATCCAACAACCAGATGCTAATGAACTAATAATTGCTAACTTTTGACCTGCATCTTTCCCAGAAACATCAAAAGTAGGATCTGCTTCTGCAAACCCTTTTTCTTGAGCTAATTTTAACGCTTCGTGATACTCCAATCCTTCTTCCATTTTCGAAATAATAAAATTACATGTTCCATTAAGAATTCCCACAAGAGAGTGAATATTGCCAAACGACCACATTCTTCTTAAATTTTTTATGATTGGTAAAGCACCACCAACCGATGCTTCGAAACCAATCGTAATAGGAATATTGTTTTGTTGTTTTTGTTTAATGAGTTCAAAAATAGTTTTTCCATGATTTGCTAAAAGGGCTTTATTTGCTGTTACGATCGATTTATGATTTTCTATTGCTTTTATGACTAATTCTCTTGCAGGTTCTATTCCACCAATTAGTTCTACGATAATATCGATTTCTTTATCTTCTATAACTTCGTTTAAATTTTTTGTACAGTTGTATTTTTTTAATAATTCTTTTTTTTCGAAACTTCTATCGCCTACTTTGGAAATTTCTATGGATATGCCATGATTTCTTAAAATTCTATTTTGTTCTTTTTCGATGATTTTGATCAGGGATTGTCCAACTGTTCCTGCTCCAAGTATGCCTAATCGGATTCTTTTTTTATATTGCATTGAAAGTATAAAAATTTATCAAAATAATCAATGTCTACTAATTTAAAAAAATGATAGACTTTTTTTTAGTTCAAGAAAAAACTTATAACAGAATGATTTTATATGATTTACAAGATTTGTTGGATATTTTAGAATTAGATTATTTTCCCACAAAAGAAGAGTTAAAGAAACATTTTAAGTCTAGGATTATTAAATATCATCCCGATACAAACAAAAATCCTTATGCTCACGAAAAAACTATCGCATTGATGAAGGCTTATCAAAGTTTTATGTTATATTACTCTTATTACGAAGAGGAATATTTAAAATCCCTCAAAAAAGATCAAAAACAAGATACAAACAAACCATTCGATAACGAGATAAATACAATACAGGTTTATGAATGCAACAATTATTATTTAGGTTTACCTTTGCATGGTTTAATAGGTTTTTTAGATAAAAGAGATGTTGATATTGTCAAAAAAAACAATCAAACTTATATTTTTTACAATCGAAATTATTATAAACTACTAGAAGAAAATAAAAAAGATAATCACTATTGTTTTGTTCTCTATAATAAACCCTTTTTATTTTCGTATGCTATTTATGATAAAATCAAGTTTGTTTATACAATTAGAACAGAAATGAAAAACATCGTTTGGAACGAATCTTATGGTATATTTAATTTTAATTCATATTCGATTTACATACCATTGTGTTTAAAAAATGTGATTCTAAATCAAAATGAAGTTATGTCCCCATACTAATAGAGAACTCCAAAGATGGAAAGAAAGTCCAGATTACTTAATTGAACCTAAATTAAAGATACTTTATTATTTAAAGTGGAATCCTCTTAAATACGAGAATAATTATTTTTTAGAAGAATATAAAAATACTTACGGGAAAACCTATTTCGAAGATGAAAAACAAATTCGTTTATTAGCACAAAAGAGAATCGAGTTTTTAAAACCTTTTTTAAAAAATCATTCTTCGATTTTGGAATTAGGTTGTGCAACAGGGTTTTTCTTAGACGAAGCGCGAAGTTTATTTAAAAAATTAAAAGGGATAGAAATATCTCAATTCGCGACAGATTATGCCAAAGAAAAGCTTATGCTGGATGTAGAGTGTATGAATATATTCGATTTTTTTCGTAAGAACACAACTAAATACGATGTAGTAGCTTCGTTTTATGTAATAGAACATTTTAAAGAACAAAGAGAAATTTTTTCTTCGATTCGTGATGTATTAAATTATAAAGGATTATGGGTTTGTGCAATTCCCTCCACCTTTGGACCATTATTTATCTATGATAAAAAAAAATGGATAGAATCCCATCCAAAAGACCATTATGTGGATTTTAACCCATATGCATTAAAAAGAATTTTATCTCTCTATGGTTTTAGATTATTATCGATTCGTCCAGCTTCTTATCATCAGGAAAGAACAAAAGGTATGATAAAAAAAATACCAGCTTTTTTGTATAAATATTTTGCTGATATTTTTTGTTTTGGAGATACCATAGAATTTATTGCTCAAAAATATTAAAAATTTTATAAATATATTTAAAAATCGGTTATATAAATTGAAAAAAAATCTTCGAAAAAATTCCTATTATTTGTTAGTTTCTTAAGCTAGTTTTTTGACAAAAGATTCAATTTTATCTATTATTCTTACGGCAAATGAGGTCAATGTAAAACTCTACAATTCTTCGAAGCCCCCTTGGGAAAAGAATGAGGTAGTAGAGTAGCAGAAGTATTAGAGTGAGTCTACGAAAAAATGAATCACTAGCGCTACAAAAAATTCCACAATAATATTTAGCTTGCTTTTTTGTAGTTCGATTCGTAAATCAAAGTGCCATGGAATTTATTTTTAGAATGATTCATCAAATAAAAAACTCTATTTTTATAATGCTTTACTTGTTTGAGACTTAAAAAATTTTACTCATTTTATAAAAATTTATTACTATATGTTTTAAAATTTTGCCAAGAAAAATTCATGTTTTAACTTGTTTTTTTGTTGACGTGATTTTATAAAATGAATTTTTGGAATAATCCAAAGGTAGCCCAGGTAGCTCAGTCGGTAGAGCAGTGGACTGAAAATCCACGTGTCGGTGGTTCGATTCCGCCCCTGGGCACAATCAATTATCTACACAATCATTAAATCTGTTTAACAATCTTTAAAAGTTCTTGAAATATCTTTTCTTATAATAAGAATGGAATTATGGATAAAGGATTTATTATATGTGTTGATGATGAAGAATCGGTTGTATCTACCATTAAAGAGCAGTTAGCAAAATATTTTGGCCATACCCACGAAATCGAAGTTGCAACCAGTGGCAATCAAGCTTGGGAAATCATACAAGAAATTATCAGCGAAGGTGGTTCTGTGGAAGTAGTGATTACGGATCAAGTTATGCCTGGATTAAAGGGGGATGAGTTATTAGAAAAAGTAAATCAAATTAGTCCCGATACGATTAAAATTTTATTAACTGGTCAAGCAGGATTACAAGATACAATTGATGCAATTAATAAAGGTGGATTAAACTATTTTGTCGAAAAACCATGGAACATAGAAGAATTGCATGTTCATATCGAAAGGCTAATACAAAAATATAAAGAAAATGTAGAAAATCATCGATTAATTAAACAACTAGAAGCAAGGGTAAAAGAATTAGAAAATCTACTTCAAGAAAAAGAAGATGCTGAACCATAAAATAATTGTTTGTTTGGGTGTTTTAGTATTGCCTCACCTATTATTTACGAAAGAAAAAGAAAAAAAATTATCCCAAGAAGAGTTTATATCTTTAACGAATAAGATCAAATATTTAAACACAACAGAAAGGCTCTATACAATCAAAAGTTTAGAGAAACTTACAGAAGAAGATAAAAAACGCTTTTACGATTTATTAGCCGATATTTCTTTAAATGATTTTGATGTCGTTGTAAAAGAAAAGGCATTAGCATTTTTAGCCGACGAAAAAGCTAACTGCGAAAAATGTATAGAATCGTACAAAAAGAATTTATTCGACGGAGAAGAAAAGGTACAATTACAAGCCCTAAAAGGAATAGAAAATTTACAATTAAAAAATCTTAACGAAGAAATAAAAGAAGTTCTAAAAAAAACAGATTTTAAAAAAAATAATCTATTTGCGAATGCATTGTTAAGAACCATAGGAAATCTTGAATATAATCAAAAAGAAATATCCGAAATACTTTTAGAAAAATTCAAAGACGAAGAAACAGATAAAGAATTAAAACGAAGCATCATTCTCTTTGCTGGTTCTTCTCGAAATATGGATTTTAAAGATTTATTATTGCAAATTATTAACGAAAAAGACGACGAAGATGTCATTTTAAAGGCTTATGCTGTGAATAGTTTAGGAAAATTAGCACAAGATATCGATAAGACAGAGATTACCGAAAAACTAAAAAAAATGTATAATGATATTTTGTCGATAAACTCTCCCAAAGAACGGACAAAATATAATCCTTTAAAACAGCAAATCATCTTGGCATTAATTCGCTTGGGAGATGATTCTATCAAAGATGAACTAAAAAAAATGGCCTTAGATGATGATGCAAACGTTCGATTAAAAGCACTTGAATACATAGAGAATTTGCAATTAAAAGATTTTAAAGATTTAGTAGAGGTTAAGTACAAATACGATCCGAGTAAATCTGTCAAAAATAAAGCAAAAGATATATTACAAAAATGGGGCGAATTAAAACAAAAATAGGGATGATTTTAATTTCTTTGTTGTTTTTAAATCAACAATATTACGAAAACTATTTGGATGTTATAAATCTTAAAGAAATTCCAGCTTCTAAAAAAGAACTCTGGGAATATAAATTGCTGTTTTCGCGTGTGGAAGATGTTTATTTAGTATTCTACGATAAACAACGAAAAGAGATTTATGTGCAATTCAAAGAAGATCGGTTCGACGATAGAAACGATAAAATCAAAAATCAATTTATTTCTGGTCAACCATATCGTATTAAAATAAAATGGAAAGGGATTATAAAAAAAAATCAATTTTTACCCAAAGAAAATTTCATTAGCGAGAAAGAAGATTTATTTTCTTTAATTTTTATTTTTGAATATTTAGAATCATATCCATTAGTAATAAATGAGTTATCTTTATAAAATCATTTTATTAATATTTTTTACTTCTTCTTTGTATTCGCAGAATATCTACAACAAATCCATACGAAAAGAGGAACCTTTAATCCTTTCTGTTGATAATCATATTAGTTGGGTTTTTAAGATTCCTTTTGATTTTCAGTACAAATTATACAGAGAAGGAAATTTTATCAATTTCGAAGGAAAAAACATTGGAATAGAAAAAATCTTTGTTAGAGCATCTGCAATAGAAAACAGAAAACAAATTTCTGTTAAATATTGGGAAGATTCTTTTTTATCTTGCAATATTCCTTACAAAGAAGTTTTTATTAACGATATCGAATATACATTAAGCCCTTATCGTATTTGTTCTAGTGGAGAAATGGAGCAATTTAAAACTTATCTTTTTTATAACAATAACTTTTATGTATTATTTATTGTTTGGATAAAAAAGAATTTAAGCGAAGAAGAATTAAAGGAAATCTTTCGTTTTATACAAAATATTCAATATAAAATAAAAGGCTGACTTACGTCAGCCTTGATTTTTAGTAAGTAAATTGAGATCTAAAAAAGATTTGTCTATCGACTCGATTTGTACCAATTACATCTGTATCGGTTAAGGTATTAGCAGGTAATCCTAATTGGCTAGCAACAAAATTGGCAAAACTATCAGGTCGGTATCCAGTAGGAGGTGTACCAGAAGTAAAAACTTTAACGTTGCTTGCTTGGAAAGGAGTAATTTTGTAGGGTGTTCCATCTTTTTGCGTAGTAGTTGCTTGTTTAACTCCAACGGCCATTCTAAAACTTTTGTTCGCGTAATATTCTAATGCTAATAAATAGGTTTTCATTTTAGATTTGCCTGCATCCACAGTACCAGAACGAATCAATTGTAGTGCATTTTCTGGCGATAGATCCCCTAGAACACCATTGTTTGCATCTCGAATCACTAATTGTTCTGCAACAGATAAACCTTCTGCGTAATTCATCCTATCGGAAATCGTTGCATTATCTGTATTTATATAATGTCTAAAAACAATTCCAAATTTTTGATATTGTGCCCAGAGAAATACATAATTTGCTACACCAATGGAGTCTTTTGCTGGTTGATAGTAGTTATAAAAATTACCTATTGTTATTGGTGTAGTTAATAAGACTTGATCTACTTTTATTGCTGAACGTCGAATATCTTTATCGATAATTTGACCAGCTCCAATACCAATTTTTATATCATTAAGGTTTAATAAAACATCTGCTTCTAAACCATAGGCATAATCTCGCTTTGCAGTAGGATCACCTTTTAGAACATTAAATCGGCCAGTAGTAAAGTCTAATGTATCAACATACTCATATTCTGCTCTTTGGATACCATAAATATTTCTTAAAACAAAGGGAACATTTAAAAAGACTCTTGTGGGTAAATCTTCTTTGGTTCCTAAGGGAGACAAAGAAAACTTACCATAAAGATGATAACCATAAGAATCTCCTGCACCTTTTGCTAAATCACTTAAAGTTGTATTTCTTAGATTCGCTGCATTAGGTCTTCTAGCACCTTCGCCATTACCAAATTGAAGATGAATTTGATATAATTCTGTTTCTTGCTCTAAGCCGACACCTAAATCTGAAGAAGGAGCAACTCCTAATTGATCCCACATCGCTCTACCATCTGCATCTAAATATCTGTGTGCCCATAGTCTTTCTAACGAATATTTACCTGCGGTAGATGTTGGGTTATTTTGCATACCACCGATAACATTAAAACCTAAACCTATGGGAATGCTAAAATATGCATATTTTATGTATGTACTTTGATTGGTACCAGCTGTTGGGTTTGTTTCTAGAGTGATGTGATATTTCCATCCTTTAAAATCGCCTTCTTTTACATTACCATCAATACGCACATAGACACGACCCATGGTAAAACCTTGCTTGGATCCAGAGTCTACTATCCCTTTTTGAGCATCAATGTTTTCGTATCCAAACCAATAGTATCCATGTAGCTTAAAGCTGCTTGGTCCTAAATTTTTATCTTGCCATTCTGTTTCGTATCCCCAAATTGCCGAGGATATTAAACCTACAAACAAACTTAAATAAAGTAATTTTGTTTTCATGAGTATGGATTATAGCTTTAAATATTACAGAAATATTACAGAAAAATAAAAAATTTTATTTTACATTCTGGTTTTTTTGCAATTCTATGTTGATTTTCGATAATAATTAAATAATCAAAATACGATAAATTGCAATAAACTATTTTTAAAAGCTTAAATCAACTAGAAAAATTAGTCTTTAAACCGATATTTTAAGTTATCTTTCTTTCGATAAAGTGCAATCTTATCAATGTATTATTTATGGATCTGCGTTGTCTTAAAATAGTTTTATTTATTCAAAAACCAATGATACTTCGGCATTTGTAGTGATAATAACGTGCGGGATTATCGTAAGGGTTGTTTTTTAATATTTCTTCCAAGATGTCCATTGCTTCTCTGATATGATTCTTTGTAAAAAGAGAGATTGCTTTGTAGAAATCTTCTTTTGTCTTTTCGTAATGTTCTATTAAAAATTCATCGTAATGATTGTAGATTTCGTAAATTTTGACGGAATTTTGCTTTCCTCTTAATAGAATTGTTCCAATATATCGAAATTTATAATCATCGATTTTGCTTAATTTGTTCAGAACAGATTCTGTAATAAGAATATCTGTCCCAAAGTCTTTGTTTATTTTTTCTAATCGAGCTGCTGTGTTAACTGCATCGGAAATCACAGTGGTTTCCATGTGGGATTCGCTACCTACAACACCTAACATTAAGTTGCCAAGATGAATACCAATACCAACTTTAATTGGTTCAAAATTTTTATCGAATATGAAAGCATTAAATTCCTTGATTTTAGTCTGAATTTGAATGCTAGCCATTACAGCAGATTCCGCAGAAACAGGAAATAGAGCCATAAATCCATCTCCTAAATATTTATCGATAAAACCGCGGTTTTCTCTTATCGTTGGTTCTATAAAAGAAAGATACAGGTTGATAAAACGAAAATTTTCTTGTGGTGTTAGTTTCTCCGATATAGAAGTAAATTTTCGAATGTCAGAAAACATTACACACATTTCTTTTTCGGTTTGATCTCCTAACTGAATTTTCGTTATATCTCTTTTGTTTAGAAGTTCCAAAAACTCTTTTGGTATAAATTTTTCGAACACAAGCAACAATTCTTTTAAATGGTTAGTAAGCTCTTCGTTCTTAAAAAATGATTGAGAAAATTTATAAGCTAACGTTAACGATTGAAACAAAATAAACACAAAAAACCCAAAAGGTATCAAATATCCCGTATGGATAATTCTTTTCGCATATAATATGTCGTTGATTAAAGTAACAAAAACAAAGATAATTCCTAAAAAAGAAAAAATGGCTCCTTCTTTATTTTTATAAGTAGCTAAGATAATTCCATAAAAAAGATAAATACTACTAATAATTAAAAATATTTGATAAATTTTTAAAAATTTACCAAAGAATAATACATTTGTGAATATTGTTATAAGGATAAATGGAACCGTAAACAAAAAAATAAAATTTATTATGGGATAATAAAATTCTTGGGAAAGAAAATTTTTAATGTTCCATCTATTGGATTGATTCGATGGATCCCGAAACGCATAAAATAAATAATAACTAAACGTTGGAAGGCCTAGATAGATGCTTAAATATTCAATTTTAATGTGGAATTCCCATGGGAAGTCCGGAAATAATTGTAATAAAAACTTTTCTCCTGTAACAGTGACGCGAAGAGCAATTAAAAGACAGAATAGCCCAAAAAACAACGAAGCTTTTTCTTTTTTTCTAAAAAAGGGTAAAAACAAATGATATATTCCCATGATTAATATCACACCAAAGAAAAATAATTCTATTCCAATGGATTTCCAAAAGCTGATTATAATCTGTTTTTCGGGACCTAATTCTATTGGACTCCATATACCTCCTAAATTGTCCGAAAAGTTGGCAACATGTAAAATAATATCTAATTCTGGTGATCTGTTTTCGAAAAATTTTATCAAGGGTAAATGTTGTGGTAGAAAAATTTTTTTTTCTGGATCAATCACTCCATTTTTTGCTATCAGTTCTCCATTAATGTATAAATGATAGCTGGAATTCATGTGAGGAATTTTTAAACCTAACATCATCGGATAGGGAACATGAGTAATTTTTAACCTATATGTTGCATACCCTAATGGTGATAGGTTTAAATCTTCCCAAGAAGAAGGAACTTGAACATATTGAATTGAATCAACATTTTTTACTTCGAAATCCTTAGGGGAAAGAAGTTGATTATAATAAAACTCCCATTCTCCATTAAGTAAAATATTTCGATTATATAGATCGATTTGTTCTAAATCTAATAAACCTTTTTCTATTCGGTAATTTATCTCTTTTTCTTTCGAACAAAGATTAAAACTCAATGCCAATAGTAATATTAATATTAAAAAAATTATATTATTTTTTTTATAAATCATGATATTTATTTTATATTATAAGTTTTATCTATAATATACATAGGTCTATTTTTGATTTCGTCAAAGATGCTTCCTATGTATTCTCCCATTACTCCAATCGTAAGGAGTTGTACTCCACCAAAAAAAATGATAATAATGATCGTCGATGCCCAACCTGATACTGTTTGTTGTGGCTTTAAAAATAACGATAAAAACACATAAATTGTTAAAAGCAAACCAACAACAATACTCATAAATCCCATTGTTGTTGCAAGTTTTAATGGTTTTCTTGTAAAATACAAGAGAGCTGTTGTTGCGAATTTAATCATTTTAGAAAGAGGATATTTTGTTTCGCCAGCAAAACGAGGTTCTCGAACATAGTAATAAGGAATTTGTTTAAAACCAATCCAACTAATTAGTCCGCGAATATATTTGTTTTTTTCTGGTAGTTGATTAAATGCATCGATTACTTTTTTATCAATTAAGCGAAAATCACCCGTGTTTTCTGGCAAAGGAACATCCGACAAAAGGTTGATGATTTTGTAAAAAGCCCAAGCAGTAAATCGTTTAAAAAAGGTTTCGCCTTTTCGTTTTTTTCGAACTCCATAAACTACGTTTGCCTGTTCTTTTTTTGCAAGCGATAATAATTCTGGAATAACTTCTGGCGGATCTTGTAGATCTGCATCAATAATTACTGCATAATCCCCTTTACAATGATGAATGCCAGCACTTACCGCAGATTGATGTCCAAAGTTTCTCGAAAAAGAAATGATTTTGATTTTTGGATCGTTTTTCGCAATATTGGTTAAAATCTCTAATGTTTTATCTATACTTCCATCATTAATAAATAAAATTTCGTAATTGATATGATTTTCTTTTAGGACAATCGTTAATCTTTTATAGGTTTCTTCGATAACTTCTTCTTCGTTAAAACACGGTACTATAACAGATAACAATTCTTTCTTTTGATTTTTCATTTAAAGGTCAAAAATTTATTCAACAAAAAGTTGGCAAGCGTATAAACAACCATACTAATAAGCTGGGAAAGATTTTCATTATATTGTCTTATTCCGTGTAAATAGTATAAAACAGAGAGTTGAATGATATAACAAACAAGAAATACAAGCAAAAAGAAAAGGGATTCTTTATATATATTGCCCTGAGATTGAAATGTCCAAAATTTATTCATCACAAAGCTGTTGATAAATCCAAGCAAATATCCAATACAATTCGAATAGATATAATAAACATTCAAATAATTCGATAGAACAAAAATCGTACTCAAAGTAATTAAGGTATTGATAACTCCCACTATACCAAATTTAATCAATTGAGAAGTCGTTTTAAAGAGTTGCTGTTTTAATTGATGGGAATCGAAAATCATTCTATTCTGGGTTTACTGGTCTACTACTCATAAACCATACATATTCTATCCACTCTAAAAAATTGTTCCAAGTTTTACCCGAATCATCATTTTTTAGTATTGTTACAATTTTATAGTTTTTATCATCGAAAGCGAAAACATCTTCTGTCCATTCTGCAAAGATGATATAATTCTTTTTAAGAGGATGACGATATGGTTCAACAAAATAAAAATTTACGATTTCTGGATCGATGGCTGTAACGAGCTTTTTATAGTCTTCGGGAAAGGAAAAGTTCAAAGCCTTTTCGAATTCTTCGATCTGTTCTTTACTAAAAACAGGACTCTCTCCAAACTTACCACTTTTTTTGATGGATTCGATAATTTTTTCTATGTTTGACATAAGGAATTATTTTTTATCAATTTTATAGTAGTCAAGATAAAACGAAAATTCTTTTAATAAAAAGACTTTAAATTCTACTTGCCATAAATGAATTCGAATAATTTAAGTATATAATTGATTTTAAAATCAAAAATAAAGGAGATGATCCATGCAAGATAAAAATATTCGATATGTGCAGATTAAAGCAGGAAACCTAAAAAACTACAAAATTGTCGAAGAGGATTTAAAACCATTATCCGAAAATAAAATTCGTATACAAGTTAAGGCTGTGGGATTAAATTTCGCGGATATTTTCGCTTGTTTAGGTTTATATTCTGCAACACCAAAGGGATCTTTTTCGCCAGGATTAGAATTTTCTGGAATCATTACAGAAATAGGAAAAAACGTAAAATCGAACTTTCAAATTGGGGACGAAGTAATTGGAACAACGCGATTTGGTGCTTTATCAAATTATGTGGATGTTTCTTCTAGTTATCTATACCCAAAACCTAAGGAATGGTCTTTCGAAGAAGCAGCGTCTTTTTTTGTTCAGTCTTTAACAGCTTGGTATGGTTTAGTGGAATTAGGTCGACTGAACGAAAATTCTTATGTTTTATTGCAATCGGCAGCTGGTGGAGTAGGCCTACATGCATTACAAATTCTACATCATTTTAATGCTAAATATTGCGCGATTGTAGGAAGTCCTAAAAAAATCGAAATTCTAAAAAGTTATGGTGTAGATCAAAACGATCTATTGATTCGAAATAATCGTGTAAAAATCTTTTTTAAAGATCTTCAAAACCATCTTAAACAACACAAAAAAAGAGGATTTGATATTGTTTTTGATGCTGTCTCTGGTAAATTTTTTAAACCTCAATTTCAACTACTCAATCGTGGAGGGATTTATGTTATCTATGGTGCTGCTGATTTAATGTCCAATTCGAATAAACCTAATTATCTTTGGTTGGCTTATAAATATTTAACGTTTTATCGCGTGTTGCCTTTGAACTTAATCGATAGAAATTATGGGATTTTTGGTTTTAATTTGATTTGGTTGTACGACAAAACAGAATTATTCCAACGTATGATTCGCGAAATGCAAAAAATAAATTGGAAAAAACCTCATATTGCAAAAATCTTCGATTTTAAAGATTCTTACGATGCTTTAAAATTTTTGCAGTCCGGAGAAAGCACAGGAAAGGTAGTGATTAAGTTCTAAAAATTTGTTAATTGAATCAAGTTCATATATATAAAAAAATTTATAAAAAATTGCATTTTTTTTGTTATTATGTTAAAAAATGCTTGCAAAAATTTTTCGTTTAACAAACATGTAATATCGTGTCGATGGGGGAATTTCTAATAATGTTTCGTAATTTAATAAGCTCGGTAAATGAATGTAAAATGGAGTTAAGAGAAAAATAATGATTTTATGTTAGAATTTAATACAAAAAAATATTAAAAAAAGAATAGCACTTTTACCATTTTATAATAAAAGGTTAAAGGAGAGAGAGGTTCACTATGAACAAAAAAACAATTAAAACATTCCTAGCTGCCGCAATGGCAGTGCTTGCTTTCCCTTCTTTCTTGTTTTCCCAAGAAGGAGAAGCCTTAAAATGGGGCGGGTACGTTAAAGTAGATATGTTTAACGATTCCCGCGCGGTTGTTGCTGCTCGTGACGACATGCTTGCGTTGTATCCAGCAGAAAGAAAGCAGATTACTACTGCACCAGCAGCTTTAGCGCCCATAGCTGGTACAGATGCTGCTACTCTCTATGTATATGCAAACAATGAGGATCTTAATGCAGTTAAGCAAACTTCTATTACGACAGTAGAAACAAGAATCAATCTTACTATTAATGCGCCAGATGCATTTGGTGCAAAAGTAAAAGGTTTTATCGAAGGGGATTTTTTTGGTGCTGCTAACACTCAAATTTTTGATTTCTATTTAAGGCATGCAAATGTTACGTTTGATTGGGGTAGCTCTAAATTATTAGTGGGACAATGGTGGCATCCTTTATTTGCTGTGGGGTATCAACCACTAACAGTACAATTCTCCACGTTGATTATCATCCATCCATTTAATCGTTCTCCACAAATTAGTTATACACAAAATTTAGGTGGTGGTTTAAGTTTAACATTAGCTGCTATCTATCAAGGTTATCATGCTTCTACAGGTCCTACAGATCGACAAGTGGCACCAGCAGGAACATCAGGAGGACCAATTCAAGTTTCACCAGGTAATAGCGTGACAAATTCAGATGGATATGGTTCTCGTTTTAAACGATGGGCAGATAAACCCGATATCGATTTACAATTGTTATATAAATCCGATATGTTCGATATTGGTTTAACTTTGGATCTTAACGAAGTAAGACCTTACGATAACAGACCAGTTTATGATAACTCAACAACTGCTTCCCAAGTAGGAAACAATAAAAACAAGGTTACTGGTTTAACAAAACAAATCTTTGGTAAATTTGTATTCGATAAAGATAATAATGGTCATATTAGGTTTGCTTATTTACAAGGAGAAAATACTTTTCATTTAGTAATGTTAGGTGGTTATGCACAAAAAGGAAGCTTAGTGCTTGATAATTTAACAGCATTGGGATTATCTACTGCGGAAGCCAATTTAGTCAAAGCATTTACTCCAAAAGAATATACTCCCATCAAAGTGGTTTCTTATTGGATACAACCAATATGGGGTAAGAACATTGAATATGCTGTTGCATTAGGTAAAATCGAAAATAAAGGTGCGAAAGAGGATATCAGCTCTAATGGATTATTTTATAGAGGAACAAATATAAAATCTATTACGGATGTTATACCACAAGTTAAGTTTAAATCTGGAAAAACAGAATTTGGTGTAATGTTAGGATATTTTGAAGCTGAATATATGGAAGACGACAAGGGATATAAACTAGTTACACAATATATCAACACCGAAGCTGGTATAGCTGTTGGGACAATCAACGATGTTAACAATTACAATAGAATAAATATTGGTGGTTTTACGATTCCTAACCCAGCTGTTAGAGATTCCAAAGGTGTAATTGGCGATACCTATAAAGTAGTAGATTATCGATTACAAGCATCAGTAAAACAATCCTTCTAATTTTGTTTTGGCCTAGCAATGCTAGGCCATTCGTACTTAAAATATGGATGATTTAAATTTGCAATCTACTTGGAAAGAGAAATTATTCCAAGAATCTACGTATTGGAAGATCGTAGCAATCGTGCATCTTATTAGTTCAATCTATTTTTTATTACATTATTATTTATACAATCAGCATTTTAATTCTATATTATTTGTTTTTTCTGTTTTGTTTACCATAATAGGAACGTTTGTTTTATGGGAAATGCAACCGTTTTTTCAGAAGTTAAAATATGTTATACTTCCTTTGTTTAGTATTCTGTTTTATCATTTGTTTTCTTATCATTTTGTTGCATATTATCATTCTTTTAGTGTTTTAATGATTTTAATCTTAGCAGTCGAAGGCAATCTTATTTGGGTAACTTTAATCATGTATTATATTTTATTTTATTTGGGATATTACTTTAACGAATATGATCGAACTAATCTTATCACATATTATATTTACCTAACAAATTTAACCTTCATTTCTTTTTATATGCAAAAAGTTTTAAACAAAGAAAAAAAATTCTTAATAGAAGCAGAAAAGACAATTGATATCTTAAAGCAAGATTATAATAAAATATTAAAAGGCTTTAAAGAGTTAAGTGCGAGTTCAGAACAAAATTTATTATTTTATCAAAATGTTTCGGATGATGTTGCAAAAAATGCAGAAAATATTTTAAACAATACAAACGATATTAAAGAAAGAATACGAAAACAAACAGAGAGCATTCATCAGTTGAATAAAGCAATCAAAGAATTAAGCGATGGAATCCAACACACAACAGAAGAGATTGCAAAGATCGTAGAATTAGCAGAAAAATCGAGTCAAACCGCAGAGAAAGGTAGAATCGAAATAAAGAAGACGATTGATTCTCTCCACACATTAGCAGATATGGTAAAGCGGTCTTCGCAAGCAACAGAAAAACTCGTACAATCAACCAATCAAATTAATAAAATTTTAAGAACCATAGAAGAAATTGCAGAAAAAACGAACTTATTGGCATTAAATGCAGCCATCGAAGCAGCAAGAAGTGGAGAAGCAGGAAGAGGTTTTGCTGTTGTTGCAGATGAAGTTTCTAAATTAGCAGAGAGAACTCGTATAGCTGTTAGAGAAATTTCTGGTACGATTTCGGAATTACACATACAAAGCGACGAGACTTTAAAAATTATTTCTACGGGGCATGTATTAGCAGCAGATGGTATAACAATTTCCGAAAATGCAGATAAACAATTAAACGTCATTTTAAGTCAAATTCATCAAGTAACAGAACGATTACATAGTATATCATCTATTGCAGAAGAGCAGTCTCAAAGTATTGAATTATTCGCAAATAATTTATATAATATAAGCCAAAACATAGAAGGTAATACGAAGAGCGTAGAAGAAATCTTAAATGCTTTAATCCATTTAAAACATGATTCCGAAAGTATAAGAAAAACAGCGTCCGAATTTGAACTAACAGAAGAAACCAAAGAAGAAATAGAAAAAATTGTCCAGATTGCTATGGATTTTGCTAAAGAATGTGGAAAGACATTAGAAGAAGGCGTAAAAAAAGGAATCATTTCCGAAGAAGAATTATTCGATAGAACTTATATTCCCATTCCAAATACGAATCCACAAAAATTCCATACGAAGTTTGATAGTTTTACAGATAAATATATACAGGATGTAGAAGAAAAATATTTAGCTATGCATCCAGCGTTTGTTTTTGCAGTACTCAACGATGATCATGGATATATACCAACTCATAATTTAAAATATTCTAAACCCCTTACAGGAAATTATGATATAGATTTGGTTGGCAACAGAACAAAACGCATTTTTGACGATACAACTGGTATAAAAGCAGCAACAAATAAAGATAAACCCTTTTTGCTTCAATCTTATAGACGCGATACAGGGGAAATCATGCATGATATATCCGTTCCGGTGTATGTATTTGGAAAACATTGGGGCGCTGTAAGAATTGGTTTTAAAGTAGATGTACTAAAAAAATAATGTATGGTTTCTCAAAGTTTAAAGCAAAGAATTACAGATTTTTTGATAAAATACCCACCTTATAGTTTTATATCCGAACAAGAATTGTTAAAGTTGGCAAGTTTATCGAAAATTAGGGTTTTAAACGCAAAGGAATTTATTTTTCGCGAAAGAGAAAATCCACCAGATGAGTTTTATGTGATAAACCAAGGCTCTGTGCATCTATTATTAGAGGATACAGGAGAAATCATCGAAGTATTGGAAGAAGGAGATACTTTTGGGATTGCAGCGTTATTAGCAAATCGGTTGTATATTTTTTCTGCACAAGCATACGAAGATACGATTTTATATGTTTTACCCTTTTCTATTTTTAAAGAATACATCCAAAAATATCCTCGCGTATTAAGGTACTTTAGTTCTGGTTTTGCACCAGGCATGCAGCAATTCAAAAAAAGAAATATCTCTTTTCAAGATATATATATGCCAAGCCTAGCTCAACATGATGAGGTTCTTGAATTAAAAATAACCAAAAATGTAATTACATGTAGTCCCGATATACAGATTAAAGATTTAGCAAAAATCATGAAGGAAAAAAACATTGGATCTATTATTATAACAGACGAAAACAAACGCCCTATTGGAATAATTACAGATTCTGATCTCCGAAAAAAAGTCGCAACAGGAGATTTTCCCATAACTGCAAAAGCAAAAGAAATTATGAGCTCTCCGGTTTATACACTTTTGCCAAATATTTCTGCTAGCGAAGCCATTATTCACATGATGAGTAAAAATATACGTCATTTAATACTAACAGAAGATGGCACACCCAATACACCCATTGTTGGCATTGTCTCAGAACATGATGTATTAGTACTACATGGTAATAATCCTGCGGTTCTAGTAAAAGAAATCCAAAATACAGAGGATTCGCGAAAGTTATCTTTATTAAGAGCCAGAGCAGATAAATTATTAAAAGATTATATTGATCAAGAAGTTTCTATTCAATTTGTTGCTAATACGATTTCGGAGATTAACGATGCATTGATCAAAAAAGCTATTGATATCAGTATAAAAAGACTAGAAGAAGAAGGTATAAAAAAACCAGAGGTTTCTTTTGCGTGGTTATCCTTAGGAAGCGAAGGAAGAAAGGAACAATTATTAAAAACAGATCAAGATAATGCAATTGTTTACGAAGATCCTCCAGAAAACTTACAAGAAGAAGTTCGCAATTATTTTTTAAAATTAGGAAACTCTGTGAATAAAATATTAGTCGAAGCAGGTTTTTCTGAATGTCCAGCAGATATAATGGCGAAAAATCCAAAATGGTGTCAGCCTTTACAAAAATGGAAAGAATATTTTAAAACGTGGATGGAAATACCAGACGAAAAAAATGTGATGCAAACTACAATTTTTTTTGATTTTCGCGCTGTCTATGGAAACAAAAATTTGGCAGAAGAACTAAAAAAATATATTTATCAATTAAAAAATCCTTTATTTCTGGGCCTTTTGGCAAAGAGTGCTGTTTCTAACCCCCCACCACTGAATTTCTTTCGAAACCTTATTGTCGAAAAGTCTGGCGAACATAAAGATAAATTCGATTTAAAAGCAAGATGCACGATGCCGTTAATTGATGCAGCAAGGGTATTATGTTTAGAACACGAAGCATTAGATGTACATTCAACCATAGAAAGATACCAAAAATTGATGGAATTAGAGCCAGAGAATAAGCAAGTTTATCAGTCTGCGATTGAATCTTTTTCTGTTTATATAAGATTTCGAACTATGCAGGGTTTAAAGCATGGAGATTCAGGAAGATACATCAAACTAGAAGAGCTAACAAAATTAGAAAAGCAATTGTTAAAAAATACATTTTCTGCTATCGAAGAAGTACAAAAGATCTTAAAAGCTCAATTTAAATTAGATAATTTATGAAATGGATCGATAGAATTAAATGTTTGTATTGGGAATCGAAATTCTGTAATAACAAAAATTATTCTATTGCACTATGCAATTATCTACAAACAATAAAACAACAGAAATATTACAAAGATCCTTATAAAAATCGTTTTGTTGTTTTAGATACAGAAACAACAGGGTTAGATTATAGAAAAGATCGTGTCATTTCTTTTGGTGGAGTTCGTATAGAAAATTTAGAAATAAATATAAGTGATTCTTTAGAGATGATCATAAAAACAGAAACTGCGGGGGATAAAGAGAGTATTGCTGTCCATGGAATAAGGAATGTTGATGCTCAAGCTGGCGAAGAGCGAAAATTATTTTTCGAAAAACTATTGTATTATTTACAAGGAGATATACTTGTAGGACATCATGTAATGTTCGATAAAATCATACTATCAAACAACATGAAGGAATATTTCCCCATTACTTTGTTAAATCCTGTAATAGATACTTTGGATTTAGCAGTGTATTACGAACAATTATTAACAAGTAAAAATCTATATGCAGAAGAAGTAATTAAAAAAGATTTTTCTTTGGATAAATTAATCGAACGTTATAACATAAAAGCAAGTGGGAGACATACATCAATAGGAGATGCATTAATTACTGCGGAACTATTTTTAAAACTTGTAAAAAAGCTATCGACGAGAAAAGGTTTTAATATCTTAGGATTTATAAAATAACGTTGTTTTTTTGGTTGACATTTCTAATCAGTAAAAATATTTTATTTTATTAAATATTAAATTTCAAATTATTTTTTATGCATTATTTATAAATAGAATTTATAAAATGATTTAGCACTAATTTATTTAATTTATTTAAAGGAGAGAGAGTATGGATGGACAAACACTCGAGAAAAAGAAAACCATTGATGCATTAACTGCTCAGAAAGAGGTTGTAATTGAACCACCAGAATTTCTGAGACAGAATGCGATGATACAGGATTGTGATTCTGTTTATCTTTATTCAATCACTCAACCAGAAAAATTCTGGGGAAGCATTGCAAACGAATTGGTGTGGTTTAAGAAATGGGATAAGGTATTAGAGTTCAACATGCCTTATCACAAATGGTTTATAAACGGAAAAACGAATATTACTGTTAATGCATTGGATAGACATGTAACAGGTAATAATCGAACCAATCGAAATCGCGTTGCACTAATTTGGATGTCAGAAACTGGCGAAGAGGTTTTAGTGACTTATGATCGACTCTTGCGTAGGGTAAATCAAGTGGCAAATGGTTTAAAAAGTTTAGGTGTAAAAAAAGGTGATAGAGTAATCATTTACATGCCTTTAACATTACAAGGTATCTATACAATGTTAGCATGTGCAAGGATTGGTGCTATTCATTCTGTTGTATATGCAGGTATGGGGGTTCAAGCTTTAAGAAGTAGGATAGAAGATTCCCGAGCAAAAATTGTCGTATGTTCAGATGTAACTTATCGCGCAGGCAAAGTTGTTCCTCTTAAAGGTATAGTAGATCAAGCTGTGGAAGATCTTGATTATGTAGAAAAAATTATCGTTCATAGAAGACAAAAACCACCAATAGAGTTAGCATACGAAAGAGAAATGGACTTCGAAGAATGGATGAATAATCAACCTCAATGGTGCGAACCAGAAGTGATGGATGCAGAAGATCCTTTATTTATCTTATATACAAGTGGTACTACGGGAAGGCCAAAGGGGGTTGTTCACGTCCATGGTGGTTACATGGTGGGTACATATTATTTATCTCGAGCATTTTATGATATAAAAGATGGGGATATTTTTTGGAGTACTTCTGATATTGGATGGATTGTTGGACATAGTTATATTGTATATGGACCATTAGTAGCAGGAGCAACAGTTCTTGCACGCGAAGGAGCTATAAATTATCCCGATCCTGGAATTGTTTGGAAAATTGTAGAAAGACACGGTGTTAATCTTATGTTTACAGCACCTACTGCTATTCGTATGTTTATGAGATTTGGAGAAGAATATGTAAAAAAATACGATACGTCTTCTTTAAGACTTCTAGCATCCGCAGGTGAGCCATTGAATCCAGAAGCTCATATGTGGGCTCAAAAACACATTGTAAAAGATCATGGAATGGTCGTAGATAACTTCTGGCAAACCGAAGTTGCATCTCCTATCATTGGAACATTGCCTTCTATGAAAGCGAAATTAGGAAAAGCAGGAAAACCCATGCCAGGAATCGTAGCAGAAGTAGTAGACACCGAAGGCAATAAAGTACCTCCTAATAAAGGTGGTTTGTTGGTAATAAGAAAACCAGTGCCCTATATGTTAAGGACGGTATGGAACAATGATGAACGCTATCGAGAATACTGGAATTATATCCCAGGTGTTTATTCTTGTGGGGATGTTTCTTTCTATGACGAAGAAGGATATTTTGCAGTATTAGGTAGAGCTGATGATGTTATGAATGTTGCTGGTCATAGAATTGGAACTGCGGAAGTAGAAAGTGCATTTGTTTCTCATCCAGCTATTGCAGAAGCTGCTGTTATTGGATTACCAGACGAAGTAAAAGGAGAAAGAATTAAAGGCTTTATTGTTCTAAAACCTGGTCATGAGCCATCCGAAAACTTAAAAGCGATTTTAAAAGATCATGTAAGAAGAGAATTAGGTCCTATAGCAACACCATCAGAAATTGAATTTAGAGAAAATTTGCCCAAGACAAGAAGTGGTAAAATCGTTCGACGTTTGTTAAAAGCCCAAGAGTTAGGCGAAGATCCAGGCGATTTATCAACCCTCGAAGAATAAATCAAATGGCTGGTATAAATGCCAGCCTTATCTTTATTTAGAATTGATCACATGCAGCAACTGCTTTAAAGAATAAAAGTTTTTAATGGAATATTCTGGCAATAAACCATTTAATCGTCCATATCCATATATTGCAAAAACAGAAGCAACACCAGCAGATTTTGCTGCTTGAATATCCGTGTAATGGTCTCCAATCATCAAAACTTCTTGGTTAAAAAATCCCCAATCTTTTTGAATTTTTATTATGCCTTCTGGGTTGGGTTTTTTGTAAATTTCTATGTCGCCAGAAAAAATGTGCGAAAAGTATTTTTTTATCTTTAAATGTTCGATTATCTTATTGGTAAAATATTCAGATTTATTAGTTAAAATCGCGAATTTATAAATTTCAGAATTTTGTTGTAGAAATTCTTCGACTCCAAAATAAGTGGTGGTATGATGAATACAGTTTGTATCGTAATGTTCTAAGAAATATTTTAAACACTCTTCTTTTAGTGATTGTGCTTTTTCGTCTTTAAGATTTAGATGGTTGATAGAATTTTCTATTAAAGAGCGCATTCCATTCCCCACAAAATTTTTTACAATTTCTGGTGGATAAGTTTCTAACCCAACTTTTTGAAGTGCATAGTTTACACTTTCTGTTAGATCCATTAAGGAATCTATCAATGTCCCATCTAAATCGAAGATAATGCCTTTGATTTTTTGAGCCATCTAACTTTATTTCGCGAAAGGTCTTAATTCATCGATAGTTTTTAATTCTATCTTCATCTCTTGTAATGCATAATGCATCCGATCAAATTCATCTGGAGTTACTTCACTTAAAATTTGATCTCGCAATTCTAGAATAGAATTTTCTGAATTCGGATCGAGTTGGAATCCATTTAAATAAATCATTTTGATGGTTTCGTAAGTCGATGATCCTTTTACGTTTAAATAACCAGAAACAAATAAGGAATTTGCTACTTTTAACCCTAAATGTTGCTTTTCTTTTAAATATAATTCTCTTCCAGCAGCCATTCGAATTTCTGCTTTAGGATTCATCAACCGAAACAATGATAAAATTTTTAAACATTCTTCGCTAGTAAGTTCTTTGTAGTTTTTTATATTATGTCCTGGAACTGGAATAAAAAAATTTACGGGAATAGATTCTGCTTTGTGTTGGTTTAATTCTAATCCTACTTCGATCAAATCTTCGATACTTTCGCCCATACCAGCAATCACACCGCTACACAATCCAATATGATTTTTCGAGAGATATTCTAATGTTTGTTTTCTATCTTCGTATGTGTGAGTTGTTGTAATTTCTGGGTAAAACCTTCGCGATGTGTTTAAATTATGGTTATAGCGATCTAACCCAGCTTCTTGTAAAATTTTTGCTGCTTCTGGATCTTTTACAATGCCTGCGCTTAAACATACCTTAATGTTTATTTCTTGGATAATTTTTTTGATAATTTCTGCGTATTTTTCTGCCATTTTTGCATTGATACCCGTACCAGCGGTTACGAGGCAATATCGATAAGCTCCATTTTGTTTTGCTAATTGTGCTTCTTTTAGAATTTCTTCTTCGCTTTTTAAAGAATATGTGGGTATATTGGAAGCAGTTTTTCTTTGTGCACAATATCCGCAATCTTCTGCACAATTGCCATTTCGAATATTGTTAATGATGTGTACTAAGACAAAATTTTTAAAATAAAATCTTCTTAAATGTCCTGCAAGAAACAGTAAATCCTTCGCAGAATATTCGTACAAATTTTTAGCTACGTCAAAATCTATAAGTGATTGGGGATTTTCTGGATCATATTTGATTCGATCGAATATTCTTTCGTAAATGATTTTATACAATGACATATCATTACCCTTTAATTATACATTTTTTTTTCTTTACTTAAAAAGAAAACTCTAATATTTTTTATTGTTGAATCAACTTTTCTATTTCTTTGGATAAAGAGTTTAGCTTTTCTATATTTTCGCTTAATTCTTGGGATTTTTGTGTTAGTTCCATGATCCCTTTTTCCATGTTTGCAATGGTTTTATTGATAGAATCTGTACTGTGGGTTTGTTCTTTAGAAATTTCTTCTACTTCTTTACTAAGTTTATGGATTTTATCGAGAGAATTGAGTAATGTTTGGTTTAATTCAATTTGTTCCGAAATTCTGGATCTTAATTCGCTAAAAAATGCTACTACTTTTTTAAATTGTTCAAACTGATTTTTGATTTGGTTTTTAGTAAAATCTGTACTTTGGGAACCTTTTTCTATAAAAGAACCGCTATTCTTAATAATTTTGTTAATGGCTTTTGCATTTTCTAAACTACTTTCTGCTAAACGATTGATTTCTTGTGCAACAACAGCAAATCCTTTTCCGTGTTCACCAGCTCTTGCAGCTTCTATAGAAGCGTTTAAAGAAAGTAAATTAGTTCTATCTGCGATTTCGTTAATGATCGATGTCGTTTCTAATACTTCATTGAATGATTTTTTTATTTCGTTCATAATATCGAACAAACTTTGTATTGCATTTTGAACTTCCGTGGATTCTTTTTCGGTTTTTAGAATTTCTTTGCTGAGTGTGTCTAATGAATGTTCTAAGGATTGTATTCCATTAAGTAATTTATTGTTGATATTTTGAATTGCTTGTATTTCTTTATACATATTTGTGATTAATTCGCTCGACTTTAAAGATGTACTTGCTAATTCTTCTATGGTTGCAGAAATTTCTTCTATTGAAGAAACTTCTTCTTGCATTTGTTTGTTAAAATCCATCATAAAGTTATGGATGTTGTGAATGTTCAAATTCAAATCTTTGGAAATTTTGCTCATATCGTGGTAGAACCATTTCATTTTCGAAAGACTTTCTCGAATCTCTTTGTTTTGGGATTGTAATTTTAATGCGTATTCTTTAAACATAGTTTTTATCCGATATACCATAAAGCAAATCATCGAATAGAATAGAATCAATAAAACTGGTGTGGATAAATTGACTCCCGTAGGCTGAACTGTTCTTTCGCGATTTAAAGAAAAATCCACTCCTACTTGATAAGAAATAAAAGTCAAAACTAGTAAAGCAATTATAACATAAAAATTTATCCAGAGAATAAATTTTCGCGTAAAATCGTAGAAGGACATTCCAAATAACGAAAATATAGGAATGATTAACAAACCTGGGTTTTTCCATATAATAGCTGCATTGAGTGCAGATTGATGGGCAATTAGGCTATAAACAAGAAATAGTATGGTAATATCGAATAAAAAGATAAAATAATGTATTTTATTGCTAAGAATTTTTTTTGTTAAATAATAATGATAAATTCCAAAAATTAAAAAAAATATAAAAATTCCTAAACTATATAATAATATTTCTATCCACAATAACCATTTTATATTCGTTAAAAAATATAATAAATATAATCCATTTAGAAAATAACGAATATAAACGTAACCGATGGGGCCAAAGTTGATTTTCGAATCAAATTTTAGGGTTTCCATATCGTAGCCTCGTTAAATGTTTTTTTATAGTTTTTCGATCATTGAATCAAATTGTCAATTCCGATTTTCTTTATGAATTAAATTTTTGACATAAAAGTCAATAATTATTAAAAAAATTATAGTTTTTGGGAATCAAATAAAAATTGACACAGCGTATTAAAATTATTTTTTGCCATTAAGTATTTTATAAAATTATTGAACTTCGTTAAATAAAAAACTTTCACAAGGAGAAAATTATGAACTATGCGATATTGGCTGTCTTAACAGGTGTTGCAGCTTTACTTTATAGTTTTTGGAGAGCGATCTGGATCTCCAAAAAGGATCCTGGAACAGAAAAAATGCAAAAGATAGGTTCTTATATTGCACAGGGAGCAATGGCATTTTTAATGGCAGAATATAAAGTTTTGGTTATTTTTGTAATTGCAGTAGCAGTTCTTTTAGGTTTTAGTGGTGCAAGCGCAACGGATTCCCATCCCTTAGTTGCTTTATCTTTCGTCGTTGGAGCATTGTGTTCTGCATTAGCTGGTTTTCTGGGAATGCGTGTTGCAACACAAGCAAATTATAGAACAACGAATGCAGCAAGAAAAGGTTTATCCGAAGCATTAGCAATAGCATTTTCTGGTGGTTCTGTAATGGGAATGGGGGTTGTTGGATTAGGTATATTAGGATTAGGTGGTTTATTTATTTTTTACGAGAATTATTTTGGATTTACTAGCGATAAAGCATCATTAGTATTAAACGTATTATCTGGCTTTTCTTTGGGTGCATCTTCGATTGCATTGTTTGCTCGTGTTGGTGGAGGAATTTATACAAAAGCTGCTGATGTTGGTGCAGATTTAGTAGGTAAAGTAGAAGCAGGTATTCCCGAAGATCATCCATTGAACCCAGCAACCATTGCAGATAACGTAGGAGATAACGTAGGGGATGTTGCTGGAATGGGGGCAGATTTGTTCGAGTCTTACGTAGGTTCTATTTTAGGTTCTATGGTAATTGGAGCTGCTTTTGCGCCAACTTTACAACAAATTGATGGTATGAGCGGTTTATCTGCGGTAATTTTACCACTAGTACTTGCAGGTATTGGAATTATTGTTTCGATTTTAGGAACATTTGCTGTTCGAATTGGAGAGTCTGGTAATCCTCAGGCAGCTTTAAACATGGGAAATTTCGTTGCAGGCATTTTGATGATTGTTGCGTCTTATTTTGCAATTACTGCATTCTTACCAGAAAAATGGGAAGCTGTAAGTATACTAACTGGAGAAAATAGAGTTTATACAGCAAATGGAGTATTCTTTGCTACGATTTTTGGTTTGGTAGCGGGAATATTAATTGGAATTATTACAGAATATTTTACAGGTTCTGGTAAACCACCTGTTTATCAGATTGCAAAACAATCTACCACAGGAGCAGCAACGAACATTATTGCTGGATTAAGTGTAGGAATGCAATCGACAGCAATACCGATTATTTTAATTTCCGCAGCGATTATGTTATCTTATTATTTTGCAGATTTGTATGGTATAGCAATTGCGGCATTAGGAATGTTAGCAAACACTGGTATACAATTAGCTGTGGATGCTTATGGTCCTATTTCTGACAACTCTGGTGGAATTGCAGAAATGTCCGAACAACCACCCGAAGTTCGACAAATTACAGATAAATTGGATGCAGTAGGAAATACAACTGCGGCTATCGGAAAAGGTTTTGCAATAGCATCTGCCGCTCTTACAGCATTAGCGTTGTTCTCTGCATTTATGCAACAAGCAAAAATCAATTCTATTAATGTTGCAGATCCTAATGTAATGGCTGGTTTGTTTATTGGTGGTATGGTTTCATTCTTATTTTCTGCATTAGCCATGGGTGCAGTTGGTCGTGCTGCAATGGATATGATCAACGAAGTGCGAAGACAATTCCACGAAATTCCTGAATTAAAAGCAGCATTAGAAGTAATGAAAAAGCATCACGGAGAAACCCATAATGTAAAAGGAAATGATCTAAAAATTTTAGAAGCCGCAGAAGGAAAAGCAGAATACGCGAAGTGTGTAGAAATTTCTACCAAAGCAGCTATTCGCGAGATGGTTATTCCAGGACTATTGGCAATTGTGATTCCAGTGTTAGTAGGTTTCGTATTTGGACCAAAAGCATTAGGTGGTTTGTTAGCAGGTGTAACAGTTACAGGTGTACTTATGGCAATCTTTCAATCTAATGCTGGTGGTGCTTGGGATAATGCGAAAAAAATGTTCGAAGGTGGTGTAGAAGTTAACGGAAAAATATATAAAAAAGGCTCTGATGCCCATAAAGCTGCGGTCGTTGGTGATACAGTCGGCGATCCATTAAAAGATACTTCTGGTCCTTCATTAAATATTTTAATTAAATTGATGAGCGTTGTTTCTTTGGTCATAGCTCCCCTTATTAAATAATTTTTCTTAAAAATCAAGAAAGGAAGTTTTTTCCTTTCTTGATTAATTTTTCTTGTTTACATATTATTCTAAAATTTAACTTAAAATATATGACGATTCAGAATCTTAAAGAAAGGTTGTTTTCTTTGTTAAGAATTACTACACCTTATCATATATATATTTATTCTATTTTTGTTGGAATTTTAACTGGATTATCGGCTGTGATATTTTCTTACGTACTTGCTTATTTTCAACATTTCGTTTTTTTAAAAATTATTGGGTTAGAAATTTTTCATCCAGCTGGTGAAAAATCATTTGAATTTTCGCGTTCGATTTTTAATCCATTTTTTTTGTTTTTAGCTCCTGCCATAGGTGGATTACTATCAGCCATAACAACACATCTATTTTGTCCCGATGCAAAAGGCAATGGAACAGATGCAATCATCAAAGCATTCCATCATAAAGGTGGGTATATACCATTAAACGTACCATTTTTTAAATCTATTGCGACTATATTTACCATAGGAACAGGAGGAAATGCTGGAAAGGAAGGACCTACAATGCAAATAGGAGCGGGTATTGGCTCTGGTATTGCAACATTATTAAAAGCTGGAGATCGCGCTCGGCGAAGTTTAATGATTGCTGGTGTTGCTGGTGGATTAGGTGCCATATTTCGCGCACCTTTTGGTGGTGCATTTACTGCGGTGGAGGTAGTTTACAAAGAAGATATAGAAAGCGATACCATTGTTCCAGCATTTTTATCTTCTATTACTGCTTATCTTGTTGCAATAAATTTTACCGGTAACAATTCTGTTTTTTATATTCCCGAAGCTCGAATAAATCATTATTACGAATTGTTTTTTTATGTTATTCTTGCTGGAATTTGTATTGGATTTGGATATTATTCTACAAAATTTTATAAATTTATACAGAGAATTTTCGAAAATTTAAACATTCATTTTGTGTATAAACCTGCAATTGGTGGTTTAATTGTAGGTATGTTTTTGTTGTTTTTCCCAGAATTGATTGGCGATAGTTTAGGTTTTTTACAAAAGTTGATTTTGCAAGAACAGCCAATCGAAGGATCACCGTTAAAACTTGTATTATTTTTGATTTTGGTAGCAATCCTTAAAGTCGTATTAACATCTTTTACTGTTGCAACAGGTGGTTCTGGTGGTATTTTTACTCCTTCTTTGTTCATTGGCGGGATGTTAGGTGCAGCACTTGGTACATTGATTTCGTATTTGTTTCCCGAACTGAATATTTCGATTGTTTCTTTTATTCTTGTGGGCATGGCAGGATTTTTTGCTGGCGTTGCACATGCTCCCATTGCAGGAATGATCATGGTTTGCGATATGGTTGGAAATTATCAGTTACTTCCAGCTTTGATGTTAGTTTCCGTCATTACGTCTACGTTATCAAAATGGACGATTTACGAAGGACAAGTACAGAATCGCTTTCATTCTCCTGCACACTATTGGGATATGAACCTAAACGTTTTAAAAAAGATTTGTGTTGGTGATATTCCAGATAAAATTCGAAAGATTGCAGTAGTAGAACCACATTTACTTTTATCTGATCTAGAAGATAGAAGTGTTCATATTCAAGCGACCGATTTTATTGTAGTAAACTTCGATGGGACATACAAAGGTATTTGCTCTTTAAAAAGATTTCGTCATACAAAAGAAACGGAAGCATTAAAATATTTACTTACCGTAGGAGATGTTTGTGATACCGGAGTTCCACCTTTAAAACTAACAGATAGTCTCAGTAAAGCTTTGCAAATTATGAACGAAAAAGAAGTTGATAAAGTTGCAGTTGTAGACGAAGACAATCAACTTTTAGGGTATGTGCGATTTATTGACATAATTGAAATCTATCATAATGTAGCTCGATGAATCCATTATGCTTAACCATTGCTGGCATTGATAATTGTGCAGCAGCTGGAATTTACAACGATCTAAAAACCTTTCATCATTTAGGATGCTATGGAACCGCAGCAATAACTACTATTACTGTTCAGACCATTCAGAATGTAATAAAAATTGAACCTGTAAAAGATTCACTCTTAGAAGAACAACTTTCGGCAATATTTTTTTCTTTTAAAGTCAATGCCATAAAAACAGGAATGATTTACAAAAAATCTCATTATAAAATCATCAAAAAATATTTAATCAATATTGATATTCCTATTGTAATTGATCCTATCATAAAATCGACATCAGGGACGTCATTTTTAGAAACGTCTGCGATAAATCAACTTTTAGAATTGTTTTCCTTAGCTTCGCTTGTTACACCTAATATACCAGAGGCTTTGTTTTTGTTAAATCGGTATCAAGAGCCGAACAGTTTAAATGATCTAAAAAAATTAAGTTATGATTTTTTTAATGAATTTCGCGTACCAATTTTATTAAAAGGAGGACATTTTTCTAAAAATGATTATCTATTTGATGTCTTCTTTGATGGCGAAGAATTTTTTATTTTAAAAACAAAAAAGATCGATAAAAAACACATAAGGGGAACAGGTTGTACTTTGAGTGCAGCAATCATAACTTTTTTGGCAAAAAAATATCCATTAAAAACAGCAATCCATTACGCGAAAAAATATATTGTAAGTCAAATCAAAAAAGCTACACCATACAAACCATATTCCGATTATTATTTGATCTTACACGAGTAGGTTTTTATTTAATGTTGACTTTTTGATTAAGTCTTTTAATTCGGTTTTATGTTTCCAATAAAAGATACAATACCGCGAAGGCAATTTCCCTTTATAACATATCTAATCATTTTTGTTAATACAGTTATTTTTATTATAGAGGTGATTCTTCCGCCAGAAATTCTAAAAGAAATTTTTTATCTTTTTGGTCTTGTTCCTGCGAGATATACTCATTTAGAGTGGGCATACATTATGGGATTACCCTTAGATGATTATTGGCCTTTTTTTACTAACTTGTTTTTGCACGGAAGTTTTTTGCATTTTTTTTCTAACATGTGGAGTTTATATTTATTTGGAGATAATATAGAAGATGCATTAGGACACATACGCTTTTTGATTTTTTATATTCTTTGTGGTATTGCTGCAAATCTTACACATTTTGTGTTTAACATTAATTCTACTATACCAACAATTGGTGCATCTGGAGCAATTTCTGGTATTATGGCTGCCTATATGATCATGTTTCCTTATTCGCGAATTATTACTTTTATTCCCCTATTGTTTATTCCATTCTTTTTCGAAATTCATGCGTTTTTTTACATCGGAATTTGGTTTATTAGCCAATTGTTTTCTGGAACAACTTCTTTAATTGCACCAGAATTGGGTGGTGGAATTGCGTGGTGGGCACATATTGGTGGATTTATCATGGGAATCATTTTACTGCCTTTTTTTAGAAAAAGAAAAAAAGATCAATATTTTGATGATGAATACTTTTATTACATTTTTAGATAATTTATACAAAAGGAGTGAATATGGATTTGATCAACATATTGTGGTTTATTTTGTTGTTTATGTCAATACAGCCGTTATTAAAACAGAGAATGTTAGAATCTACACGAGCTCGATTAATTTCTATTTTAGAACGTAAAAGAAATTCGCGAGTAATACTTTTAGTTCATCGTCAAGAAAAGATGAGCTTTCTAGGAATACCTTTTTTTAAGTATATCGATATAGAAGATTCAGAAGAAGTGATTCGTGCAATTCAAATGACTCCAAAAGATATGCCTAATGATATTATTTTACATACACCAGGTGGATTAGTTCTTGCTTCTTATCAAATTGCTCGTACATTAAAAAATCATCAAGGAAAGGTGACTGCATTCGTTCCACACTTTGCCATGTCTGGTGGTACGTTAATAGCGCTTTCTGCGGATGAAATTGTTATGGGAGAGCAAGCTGTACTCGGACCAGTTGATCCACAATTGGGACAATATCCAGCTGCTTCTTTGATTCAGCTAAAAAAGCTTAAACCAGTCGACAAAATAGAAGATAAAAATTTGATTATGATCGATATGGCAGAAAAAGTCATGCAACAGATCGAAAAGCAAGTCAAAGAAATTCTAAAAGATAATTACGAACCAGAAAAAGTAGAACATATTGCAAAAATTTTAAGTCAAGGAACCTGGACACATGATTATCCAATAACATACGAAGAAGCAAAAGAAATTGGTTTAAATGTTTCTACCGATATGCCACAAGAAATCTATCATCTGATGAGTTTGTATCCACAACCTTTAAAACAAACACCATCTGTGGAGTATATTCCTATACCAAAACAAAAGGATTCAAACTAAAATTATTGTTTACGAATTTATAGGCATGAATTTTTTAAACTTTTAGAATGCGCCCATAGCTCAGTTGGATAGAGCGTTTGACTACGAATCAAAAGGTCGGTGGTTCGAATCCATCTGGGCGCGTTTTTTACTCTTCTCCTGGTGGACGATATTCTTTATTCTGATCACAAAAATATCTTAAACTATCGAAGGTATAGATTCCTGCATCATGTCCATCTGACCATACAAGAGAAATTGCATAACGTCCAACCTTTTTAAAGCTTATTAGTTTAATTTCTTTAATATCAAGTGTGATTCGATTGGGTTTACCATGACCACCTCTACATTGAGCACAAGGACAATACCTTCGAAGGTTTAGAAGGTTATATTTACATTCTTTCCCATCTTTCCACTGAATATATAAATTTTCATTGTCGAAATCTATTTTAGAAGGTATTGTGTTCAACATAATACCAAAAATATTTTTACGAGTATTTAATCGATTGATTTTTTATAATGGATTAATTTAATAACAATATGGATTATGTGATTTTAGACACAAATATTTTATTGTTGGATCCCAATGCATATTTAAAGTTTCCTAACAAACATATCATCATCCCTTTAATCGTTATAGAAGAATTAGATTCTTTCAAACGAGAAATGACGAGCATTGGGAAAGCTGCAAGAGAAATTATCCGAGCTATTGATTTGCTAAGAACAAGAGGAAAATTAACCGAAGGTGTAAAGTTAGAAAATAGTTCTATCTTGCAGGTATTTATCTTAGAAAATTTAGAAGAATTACCCGAAGGTTTGGATAGAGTAATCAAAGATAATTATTTGTTGTCTACGGGAATCAAATTAAAAAAAGTTTATAATAAAAAAGTAACAATTATAACCAAAGATGCAGATTTAAGGATTAAAGCAGATGTATTGGGTATACATGCAGAAGATTATAACACCAATCATTCCGATACTTTAGAAAAACTCTATACTGGCGAAAGAGTTATCCAAACAACAGAAGAATGGATTGATAAATTTTATCATAACGAAGAACTTATTTGGAACGTAGAAAAACCAAATTTCGCGTTAGATTATATTGAACCCATCGTTGTAAATGAGTATATCACACTAAAATCTGAGCGAAAAAGTGCATTGGCAAGAGCACATAAAAGTGGAAGATTGATCCATATAAAAGAAAAAAAGATTTTGAACATTATACCCAAAAATCGCGAACAACGTTTTACCATCGATGCATTGTTAGATCCCGAAATACAATTAGTTACGATAGCTGGAAGAGCAGGAACGGGTAAAACATTACTTGCATTAGCAGCTGGATTGTATCAAGTATTAGAAAATCAACTTTATAAAAAATTATTAGTAGCTCGACCTGTAATTCCAATGGGAAGAGATATTGGTTTTTTACCGGGAGAGTTAGAAGAAAAAATTAAACCTTGGATGCAACCAATTTACGATAATTTAGAATTCCTGTTAGAAAACGACGAAAACGAAGAAATCTATCAAAAAGAAAAAATAGACAAGAAAAGAGATATCCATACAACCATAGATTATCTTAAACAGATGGGCATTCTGGATGTAGAACCATTAACATATATTCGCGGAAGATCCATTCCAAGACAATTTATTATTATAGACGAAGCTCAGAATTTATCGCCACACGAAGCAAAAACAATCATAACCAGAGCAGGCATAGGAACAAAGATTGTTTTAACAGGTGACTATTATCAAATTGATCATCCTTATTTAAACTTGTATACAAATGGCATATCTTATACATTCAATAAAATGATGGGGCAACCCATTTTCGCACATGTCACACTCGAAAAAGGAGAACGTTCAGAATTAGCAGAATTAGCATCCAAACTAATGGAGCTATAAGATGGATTTATTTGAATATGCATACAAAAATCAAAAAAAAGAAGAATCAATAAACCCAAACATCGAAAAACCATTGTGGAAAAATTCGCAATATGATTTTGTTTCTACTTTGGAAGAATTAAAACAAATTGCATTAGAATGTAGAAAATGTAAGCTATGTTTAACGCGAAAAAATGTTGTATTCGGAGAAGGAAATCCCAATGCAGATTTAATGTTTACTGGAGAAGGTCCCGGTAAAACAGAAGACGAAACGGGAAGACCTTTTGTTGGATTAGCTGGTCAGCTTTTAACAAGAATCATCGAAAATGGATTAAAGATTTCGCGAGAAAATGTTTATATTGCTAACGTAGTTAAATGTAGACCAACAGTAGAGATGAAAGGCGAAAAAGACAGACCACCAGACGAAGAAGAAGTAAATGCATGTAGTCCATATTTAATTCGTCAAATCGAATTGATTAAACCGAAAATTATCATTACCTTAGGAAATCCTTCTACAAGATTTCTTTTGAATACTAAGTTGGGAATAACCAAGCTTCGAGGAAATGTATATTATTATAAAGATATAGCAGTTGTTCCTACTTATCATCCTAGCTTTGTTCTAAGAAATGGCGGAGAGAATTCTCTTTTAAAAAAAGATGTATGGGAAGATATGAAAATTGTCTTAAAATTAATGCAAGATCTTCGGATAAAATCTTATAAAATAAATGACAAATAATAATAAATTAAAAAATTGTTACTATGTCTAATTTAGATTCTATTGCTTTTCATCAAGGAGAATATAAACCACTTAAAGATTGTACGATTAACATAATGACGCATGCTTTACAATATGGAACAATGGTATTTGGTGGTATAAGAGCCTACTATAACAAAGAAAAAAATAATGTTTTTATCTTTCGTCCTTATGACCACTTTCAGCGATTGCATAATAGTGCAAAGATCATACAAATGAAACCTCCTTATTCTATCGAAGAAATGGTGGAAATCTTAAAAGAACTGGTAAGAAGAAATCAATACAAGAGTAATATCTATTTTAGACCGTTTATTTATAAATCCGCATTAAGACTTTCTCCTAGTTTACATGATGTTCAAGATTCTTTTTCCGTATATACGTTACTACTCGATGATTACATAGATACAAGCAGAGGTTTAAAAGTAGCTGTTTCGAGTTGGCGAAGAATTGATGATAATATTATTCCCACAAGAGCGAAGGTTTCTGGTGGTTATGCCAACTCTGCATTAGCTAAATCAGAAGCATTACAAAATGGTTTTGACGAAGCAATCTTTTTAGATTCGCGTGGGTTTGTAAGCGAAGGTAGTGCAGAAAATATTTTTATTGTGCGAAATGATGTGTTGATAACTCCACCAAATAGCGCAGCATTATTAGAAGGTATAACAAGAAGAAGTATCCTCGAAATTGCAAAAAACGAAAATATTCCTATTGAAATTCGCGATATTGCTCGATCTGAACTTTATGTAGCAGACGAGGTTTTTTTTACAGGTACAGGTGCTCAGGTTGCTTGGATTGCCGAAGTCGATAGAAGAGTGATCGGAAAAGGTACAATAGGACCAATTACAAAGCTTCTAAAAGACAAGTTCAATCAAATTGTCTATGGAAATGATCCTAAATATTTTGATTGGTTAGTACCAGTTTATTGATTATGAAAAGTCTAATTTACCCATTGTTTGTTTTTTTATTGTTTGTTGTTCTGGCAAAACAAAATATTTATGCAGAGGATATTAAAAATTATTCTTTAACCATCGAAGGTATGACATGTTCTAGCTGTAAAAGGGCTATCGAAAAATCAGTCCAAAAGATGCCAGGAATAATCGAAATTAAAGTAAACCACCAAACGGGCAAAGGCATTGTGCGATTTGATGCAAAAAAAACTAACTTAGAAAAAATCAAAAAAACCATCGAAGGATTAGGTTATAAAGTCCTCAAATACGAAGAAATTTGATTTTTTACAAAATGTGTCGGTTGGTTTGATAAAATAAAATCATAAAAACATATCAATCCAAAGACAATATTTAATTTATCATATAGGAACTTTTATATGTCATTTGGCGAATTAAAATTAAATTTCTTATTCGATGAAATCGACGATTCTAATTAGGCGAATACATTATCCCCAAAGGAATTTAGCTATAAGATACAATGGATTTTTTTGCAAAAGTTAAGAGAGATGTTTTATAATCATAATAGAGTTTTTATTTTATCATAAAATGATTGAATTACCTGTGCATTATATATTGGGACAAGTAGAGACAAAAATTTTGGAAAACAGAAAAAAAATATGGACTATGTAATTGATCGATAATAAAATAACAATAGGAGTAAAAATCAATGAATGTTTCGTTTAATAAAAAGTATGATTATGATATTATTATCATTGGTGGTGGTTCTGCTGCATTTTCTTTCGCGATAAAGGCAAATGAGTTGGGATTTACAAATGCAATTGTTAATGATGGTTTACCTATTGGTGGAACTTGTGTAAATGTGGGCTGCATTCCTTCCAAATATTTAATACGATTGGCAGAGTATATAGATAAAATCAATCATAATCGGTATCCTTTTCTATTCGAAGAAAAACCTAAGGATATAAAGCCTAAGTTTGGGCAAATCATAAAGCAAAAAAAAAAATTTATTTCTTATATGAGAAAAATAAAGTACGAAGATATTATAAAAAATCTTAATAAAACTACTTTAATAAAAGGATATGCCAAATTTTTGGATAAGAATACAATTTTAGTAAATGATCATCAAATTACAGCAAAAAATATTATCATCGCAACAGGTTCAAGTCCAAGTATTCCTTCTATAAAAGGATTAGAAAATGTTTTGTATTATACCAACAATACATTGTTTGAATTAGAACAATTACCTGAACATCTTATTATATTAGGTGGTGGATATATTGGATTAGAAATTACACAAGCATATAGACGTTTTGGAAGCGAAGTGACTTTGATAGAATCCTTAAATAGAGTATTGTTTAATCAATCCGAAGATATATCCAACACGATTACCCAATTTTTAGAAGAAGAAGGTATTCGCATTTATACCAGTACAACTATAAGCGAAGTCCTTCAAGATGGAAAAAATATTATACTAAAAGCTTCGAATTTAGAAGTATCTGGAACACATCTACTTATAGCAACAGGAAGAAAACCTAATACAAATCAACTTAATTTAGAACAGATCAACCTTAAAACTTTATCGTCAGGTCATATTATAGTGAATGATTACTTACAAACCAATCTATCCAACATCTATGCAGTGGGAGATTGCAATCAATTACCTGCATTTGTCTATACCGCAGCTTACGAAGGAAATATTGCTGTTCATAACATAAATGCATGTTGTGAAAATGAGTTGCAAAAAATCCAATATGATTCTTTGCCATCGGTAATATTTACCGATCCTCAAATTGCTGGTTGTGGATACACAGAAAAAACTCTAATCGAAAAAAATATTGATTACGAAAAAACCATTTTACCAATAAATGAAATACCGCGATATGCTGTTTCTTTCGAAAAAAGAGGTTATATTAAACTACTTAGAAACCCCAAGAATGATACTTTTTTAGGTACCGAAATTATTGCACCTGATGCAGGAGAACTTATCATGCCTATTAGTATGGCAATACAATACAACATCTCTGTAAGTGAATTTTCTAGTAATCTATTTCCTTATTTAACGGCAGCAGAAGGTTTAAAATTAGCTTCGTTAACGTTTAAAAAAGATATATCTAAACTAAGTTGTTGTGCCTTTTAGTTAGAAGTTTTTTGAACGCCCAATTTTTCTTTTAAAAGATCATCTAATTCGTCTGACCACCATTCTAAGTCTGCAATACATGTTTTTACTTCTTCATAATCTATTCCTTGAATATCTCTTTCGTAAGTAGCGTAGATTTTATCTGTTTCTGGCATAATTGTTAATTTTACTCCTAAATTATGATCATTCAGCTCTAAAAGATATCGATAAACCTTTTCTCTTTTAAAAGAAGGAATATCTCCTAAATAAGAAAAAACACGTAGAAAACTTCTTAATCCATCAGATACTGGAACATCTTGTACAAAAACTTCTACCAATGCTGAACCACGATACCAATAGTAAGCATTTGATTTTTCGTTATATGTATCCTCTTTTGATAAACCAATTTCGTTTATGTACCGTTCTATCATGCGATACACATCATTTTTTGTCATCTTCATAATTAACTCCTGTATTTAGATCTTATTTTTTGT
>Ga0308419_1000254_pt1 | contig 42021 bp, 44 predicted proteins | sample HotsprSampleMS50_FD_203674 | JGI IMG/M metagenome (GOLD analysis project Ga0308419, IMG submission 203674) | Hot spring phototrophic mat microbial communities from Mushroom Spring, Yellowstone National Park, Wyoming, United States - 20090730_MS50 ... | reverse complement strand
TAAAGTCAACGCACCGTTGATTTTAGCGCACCCCATCGGGTATAATCAACGCAGGTGATACGATGATAGCAGGTCTTATCGGTTTGGTTCGCATAGCCATAGAAGGCTTCAAAGCCTTCCTTCTTTGGCTACAACAAAAACAGGGACAGAGGTGATGAGATGAGAACATTTATGTCTACCGTCGCGGGCTTTTTGAGTTCACTGTGGGGCTTGCAAACCCCCACAACGGTCAAACGGTCAGTTGAACTCAGAAATCGGTGGGGCTTAGTCCTCTTTAGGCTCTTTCTCTACGCCGTCCTTTTCGTTGTCGTCTTCGTCCTTTTCGTGGCTAATTTGGCACGATTTATCGGTAGGGACGGCGTAGGCAAAGAGGACGCCCCAAATCGTCGTATAGAGCAGGTGGTCAATTTCTTTGGGGAGCAGGGGCTGAAGGGTGTTGTAGGCGAAGAAAAGTGCGATGAACAGGATGGCTCCCTCGCCTGCTTTCTTCAGTCGGTCGCGGAGAAAGCAGGTTTTGCAGATGACGAAGCAGACGATGGCGTAGGCGATGGCGTAGGTGATGGTTTCTATCATACCCTTCTCTACCTCTATCTGTCGTCAAAAGAGTGCGACGACGGTGTAGTCCGACACGCCTGCGGAGAGAACGCCTATCAGGTGTCGCTTGCCCTGCTCATCTACGATGTAGACCCCACTGCCCGAATTGCCCCCAAAACTGCCGATGTCAAGCACAGCAAACTTGGCGGTTGGAGAGATGTCAGGAAGCAGGTCGGTCATCCCTATCTCCTTCGCCGTGAAAACGGCGAGGACTTTGGCTTCGCGCTCAAAGTAAGGCAAAGAAGCGCGGTAAACATCAGGGTCATCAGAAAGCAGAACACCTTTCACAACCACTACCCGCGCCCCTGTTTTCACTTCTACCCCCGTCGGGGGGTCTCCTTTTGCCGTTTTGGAGAAAGACAAGATGGCGATGTCGCTATAAACTTTGCGCAGATAGACTGTTTGCCGAGTGGGTTCGCCCCCTTTCTGCAACAACACTTCTACTTCGTCGCCTTCTTTCTTCCCCCGCACGCAGTGCCCTGCTGTGTAAAGGATGTCGCCTTCTACTGCTACACTGCAAACAGGCAGTATGCCGTCCATCAACATAGCGCGGGGCGGGGTGTGAGAAACGGCGCGGAAAGAAAAGCGCGGTTGTGGAACTAAGCGCAACATTTCTTTGACAGGTGCGCTCTTTGCTACCGACGCGACGGCACAACCGATGAGAAAGGCTATGAGGTGCTTCTTCGTCATCTTTTACACCACCTTTATACCGACAGGCTCCGTGTCAACCGAAAGTGTCCGAGCCATCTCTAACAACCGCAGGAAAGTCTCTACCTCGCGCCCGCCTGCTTTGCCTTCACTGAAGCGGTGCATAAGATACTGCGCGAGGTACTGCAACATTTCCTTCTGCCCGCTGAGCGAGAAAAGATTGACAGAAGAAGGAGGAGGGACGACAGCACCGTTGTCGTCCGCTATCGTCAACAGACTGTTTGGCACTTGTCGTCCTCGCATATTGTCCTCTCTTTTGCTTAGGAGACCTGACTGCCAAGCACGCCGAAGAAGTCGGTGAAGCCGACAGAGAACGCGCCTGTTATGCTGTGCATAACGCCCTTCGTGCGGAAGTCCGTGAACATATCCGTCGCGGGCTTCTCGCGCCAAAAGAACCGCAGTTTATGTACCTTCGGCGAAGCAAAAAGAAACCAATCGTTGAGGTCGGTCAAGTAAGGAACGCACAAAACATCAGGAACGACATTCTTGAAGGGGTTCTCATAGAACGCAGACCCCGTGCTGTTTGGCGCGGTAGTGCCGTTCCCTGCGATGTTCGGGTAATAAGTAGAGTGAAGCAGGGTGTAGGCAACATACTTCAGTTCAGGCGGGACAATCAGTTGCTTTGGCTCAATCACAACAGGAATGCCCCGATGGTTGCGCCAACGGTGGAAGCGCGTCAGAGCCTGCTCCAACCCCGTCGGCGTCAAGGCGACAGTCAGGCGGTTCTGAAAAGTGTCGCCGTTGAGCAGGGGCTGAGCGTTGCTAAACAACGGACGGCTACCGCTAAAGCCGTTGGCGATAACGCTCCAAGACACTAACTCCGTAGTGTGCTTCATCGCGCGGACGGCTTCGCGGACAAGTTCCGCGCCAATCTTGGCATACAAGTCCTCGCGAAGCAGTCGCTTGCTGACCGTCCACATCATACCGTAGTCCTTGTGGACATAGAGGACACGGTTGCCCGTCAGAGCGCGGTCGGTCGGCAGTTCAGAACCGTCGCTGTTCCACTCAGGCACAGCCCCGAAGCCCGCTATAATCAGTTCTTCTTCGTAAGCGCGGTTAGAGGTCTGCACATCGTAGACCTTGCTATACATTTCGGGGTAGTTCTGATACTCCGAGAGAAACACCTCGCGGATACCTACCCGCAACAAGTCGGGAAACTGCCCTGAAGTCATAATGTTCGCATTCATCGTTCATAACCCTCCTTTATTAGCCTCCGAAGACAATCAGCAGGCGTCCGTCGCTCAGCACCTGAGCCACTCGCCCCGTAGCAGGGTTAGTACCGTTTGCCTGCACTCCCCACCGCTTTGTGGTAGCGTTGTAGACAAACATCGTCGTCGCGCCTACATTTAGCGTCGGGGCGACATAGTTGCCCGAAGCGTTGATTTGGCGCATAATCAGTTCCGTTTTGTTGGGCGAAAGTAGGGCAACCAACGGCTGATTTAGGTGCGCCCCAAACGCAGGATATTCGCCACTGTCGGGGGCAATCCCTACGACAACGCCTTGATAAGTATTTATGGCTCCACTTGAAGGGCTACGCACCAATTGCCCCGAAGCGTTCAAATTTACGAAATCGCCTACCTGACTATCTGTGTAGGTTGTAGCGGTAGGATAGGTAGCATACTGCACGGCGTCTTCCCAAATATACGCCTGCGAAGTGTTTACTTGCTCCTTTACTCCGCGTTCCTCCATCGTTTTTCACCTCATCCTGTGTTTTTCAACGCCCTGCCCCTTTTCAAGGAGAGCAGGGCAAAGGGTAGGGGCGTCCCTACCCACTTATATATGACGATGTTCCCCGCGCTTTAGGTTTCGCGTCAGATGATGATAGTGCGCTCAGGAACGCCGTCCGTAGCCGTTTTCTCCATCTCATCTTGGATGTTGAAGTAGGCTCTTTCGGCGGAACGCACCATTTCGTCAAATTGCGCCTTCCGCGCCTCCAAAAAGGCTTCGCCGATAGCACGGGGACGGCGCATAAGTTGCAGTTCCCTGAACCGCACCTTACCGAAGGCGTTCGTCTCTCCGTCTCCTTCCTTCACTATCTCCCATCCGCGTCCTTGCGCCCAATCGGTGCAGTGAGGGTGGTTGCCGTCTACGGCAAACCATCCGTAGTCATACCCCTGCTTAGGGTTCCTTACTGCAAGGGGGTCTTCTTCCGTGATGGCGCGGACAAAAGCACGCGCTTCCTCTAAGGACATCGGCTCCTTGCTTTCTACTGCCGTCGGCTCGGTCTTTTTCATCGCGCTTGCACCTCCTTAGTGCGCTCGGCTAAGACCTTCTGATACAGGTCGTCGGGGTCTAAGCCCCATACCTCTGCATACCGTCGCAAACGCTCAGTCTCATCCATAGGCAACGAAGGCTTCTGCGTCTTCGCCTGCTCTTCCTGCTTCTTCGCCTGATATTCCCTTTGCTTCAGCGAGTATAGCCCATAGAACATCAGCGCGGTCGCCTTCGTTAGGTCAGGCGTGATAGCGTGCGGTGGGAAGGACGATAGGTATTGCTTCGTCAGGTTGACGATACCCAAGTCCTCTAACTCAGGATGTTCCTTCAACAGTGGAGACAGCCCTTCCTGAATAGCAACCTTGACCGCCATCTTGATAAACTCAGACGACTGTTGCTCCTCTGCCTCGCCCTCTTCGTCGGCTTCATTAGCAGGGCGAGCGCGGGCAGGGGCAGGCGACGGCTGTGGGGGTTGAGACCATCGCTGTTGCTCCTCTAACTGCGACAGACGCTCAATTTCCTGTCGCCACAGTTCCTCAAACGACAGTTCCACCTGCGCAGGCGCAGTATCCTGCGGTGGCGGTGTCGGTACTCCTTGCATATCCATCATCACTCCTCCTTAGTTCCTACTGAGTAGGTGAATTCATAGCGAGCGTGTTCTATCGCCCGCTCTATGTCGCACAGGGTGCGATAGCGCACCTTCTGCTGTGTGTATTTCTGCACTGTCTGATGGACAGACGCAGTATCCTCATCCGCAAGGAGCAGGGCGGTCAACAACCGCTGTTTCTCCTCGCCGATGAATTCCTCTATCGCCTGCACTACGGCGTAGGCTTCCAACAGTTTCTCCAACGGGACAGTCGTTCTCATCCTATCATCCCCAAACTACCTGTTGGGTCGCCCCCTGCTAAGCCCATCATCCCGTCAGGCATACTTAGCCCCATCAACGGATGGGTCATAGGAGCAGAAGGCGGGACTTCGGGAGTAGCAGGCTTCTCGCCGATGATGGCTTCGGGTCGGTTGATACCCATCAAGCGCAGTATCTGCGCGTCTACTTCCCACTTCCCTTCAGGTGGCAGTTGCTCATACATCAGTTGACGGACGATGAGCCACCGCTGTTTGTCAGTCTCCCTGTTGACCGAAGCCGTGTTCGGCTCTATCGTAAACTCGGTCTCTCGCACGATGTCTTCCATCGTGAAGTCTATGAGAGGCGAGGTAGCGTTCAGGACTTGACTGATGTAGACCTCATCGCCATACTTCTTTAGGAACAGTAGGTCTAACTTCGCGTTTATACGGAAGGCTTCCTTCGCCGAAGCGTAGAACGCTTTGAAGCGTACCGCGCCTTCCAACAGCGCGGTCTCAACCGCGTAGGCAGTCGCGGAAGCAGGGGGCATTTGCCCCATTAGGATTTCGTTGATACCGCTTATCTGCGTCGCTAACTGCATAAGAGCCTGCTCTTCCTGCATTATGCCCCCAAACTGTTGGGGCATAAGTAAAACATCAATATCCTGCGGTGTCTCAACAGGTATCTTCATCCCCGCGCTGAAGTTGTCTATCTTCTGCGCCGTGCTACCCTTTCGTACCTTGAAGATGGGCATATTTGTAAGCAGGTGGTTGTCTAACCGCAGATTGTGCAGTTCCGTTATCTCTTCCTCAAACGGCTCCAACATCTGCCCCAACCCTGTACCAAAGATGGTAGCAGAAGGCATAATGTTGTAGACAACATACGGAAAGACAGGAAAAGGATACTCTTCCTTGCGCAGGTAGAGGTTGAAGCGGGGCAGGTAGTGGATGTGATAATACTGCCCTTCGTAGTAATAGATGACCCTGCTCAGTTCGGCTATGCCCCACCCCGTTGTCGGGGTCTCTACCCGTAGTGGGTGTTGGTCAGGAACAGTAGCAGGGGACGCCCACAGGCGGTCTATGACCTCAGCGGGCAAATTGTATTCGTCTATCAGATACTTCAGGCTGACGGTCTCTTTGTGCCCGACGGCGATAACGCCGTGAAGCGTCGGCAGTTCGGGGTAGACGAAGAAGTTCTCTAAGGGCACATAGCGGAGGTAGGGGTAGGGCGTGCTGACCTCGTTGTCGTTGGTGGGTTTTACCACCATCTTATACCCTACCCCCGTACCTAACAGCACCGCGTCAGTGATGACTTTGTACCACTCCTTCATCGGTTGTTTCTTTTGATAGTGATGAAGAAGCAGTTCTAAGTCGTTCGTCGCTGTCGTTGTGCGGACGGGACGGACAAGGATGTACGGCTCGGACGAAAAGTGGGTAAGTAGCAGTCGCTCTACCACCGACTGACAAATGTAGCGTGTGATGGGAATGACGATGTTGCTACCCCCTTCCAACGGCGGTTGCCGTTGCGCCTGCATATTGTAGCGAAAGCGCAAGCGTTGAATGCGGTCTAAGCGGGGGGTCTTTGCCTCAAAGAACCCGCGCAACCGCTCATACTTCTGAAGCACAGGGTCTTTAGGGTCTAACCCCACCGCTTTCTGCAAAGCGAAGATGTCTGCGCCTTTCGCCGAGCCTAACTCATCCGCTGAAGCGATGTGTTTATACATCCTGTCTCCTTACACCCGTCTGATGGCTTTCTCTAATTTCAGTATAAGCAGTTGCGCTACCGCCTGTAGCACGGCGTCTACCTTCTCATCAGGTATGTCTAACTGCTCAGCAATCCGCCTGCTTTCGCGTCCTTCAATCACTTCGTTGAAAAACTCAACGATGACAGGAATAAGCCAAGCAAGAAGTATCCGCTTCAACCAACCAATCTTCATTTGTACCATCGCACCTCCTTCAGTCGCTTCGTGTCCAAAGACGGACAGGCAGTGGCTTTGAGTTGGCTGTGTAGTGCTACCTTAGCCGAAGGGAACCGCTTTTGCAACACTTTTAGCAGGCGGTTCAGGGCGTCATACTGTGCGTCCGTCTTAGTTTTGTTGCCCCATACGACAACACCTATGCTGAGGGCATTATGCCCCTCAGCGTGAGACCCTATAAGGCGAGCAGGGCGCAAAGACCATATGCCCCCCATAGGGTCTATACCATAATGATACCCTATGCCCTTCCACCCCTTGCTCCGATGATAGCGGTCTATGTCATACCAAGCGTCTACCCCCCGAAACGAGGTGTCCGCGCCTGTATGGTGAAGGACGATGAGATTGATAGCCCTGATGGGCGACAGCGCGTCAAAGTATGCCTGCAAGTTCTCTATCGGCGCAAAAGGCGGTGCTATCCGATAGAACGCCCACTTAGTCTCCCGTGCCTTACCTGTTGGCAATACCATAGGTTGTACCTCCATATTCTATAACGATGTTCCCCGTGCTTGAAGTTCCTTTACGCACTGCGTTGTGGCACTATAGCCAAGCCAAGACATAATATTTTGTGTGAATTTGAGGTTTCTGCTGTCCTTACACGGATAACCCTAAAATTGATGAGGAAACAACGGTGGTGAGAAGGTGTTGTAGACGGGGTAAAAGTAAGATAACCTATGTCTTGTGCAATAGTTGTTTCTGCAGGAATAGTGAATGGGTTGCTGTTGACATAAGTATCTAAAAACCCTGTGGCAGTTGGCTGTATTGCTCCTACTGTAAAAATGGTTGTAATAGCCGTAGACTGCGGATTGTGGAGATATAACATTACCCGCCCTGCTCTTATCCCTAACGGGACAAAAGTAAGTGGAAGCGAGGCTGTAAGGTTGGTGTTGGCAGAAGTGGTTGTGTAGTAAGCAACAACCGTCATCCCAAACCACGCTTCATCTTTTACATAATGCCCGCTTGGGTCGCTTGTTGTGATGAAAGTGCGACATACAGGGGAGATAATGTGGTGGGGCAACATCGTAGGGTACTTATTGCCGTCCGTAATTGGTTTTACAACATCTATACGGTCAAGGTCGTGAATAAAGTAGCCATAGCCGTCGTTGAGGTTCGTAGCCAAATCCGCAGGGGCGGGGGTGTTTTCCCCCGTGAAGGTGGCTATGCCCGCAAACGGAGCGCGGAAGGAACCGCCTTCTTGCACTCCCCGCAAAAACCATCGCCTGCTACCCGATGTGCCTGTTAGTGAACTTCGGATAAGCACGCCGACATCTGAGGGGAAAGAAAGTCCGTCGTCGGATAATTGAACACCGACGGGAGACCACTCGGTAGTGCCACCCCGTCTATTCCACAACACGCCTCCTCTAAAAAAGCCTGTGCCCTGCTTTAGCACTAATTCGTTTGCCTGACTTGCCCATACATCTCTTCCCGAAGGAGTAGATGTTGTGGCAACAGCAAGCGGTCGGGCAAAAACAAGGCGATATTGACCGTTGTTGGCGTCTCGGTAAAAGACAGTGGCGTTGCCTATGTTGTCCCAAGAAGAGTGATTGACTAACTGACGGTTTTGGGGACTGCTAACCTCAGTGTCGTAAGGCAGGATAAGAGGGTCGGCAGGAACAGGAAGCGCACTTATAAGGTTTGTCCAAGCACTGCCGTTCCAACGGACTAAACGGTTTGTCCCTGTGTACCGTATTTCATCGGCAACAGGGGTTTGACTGTCGGATTGAGGTAGCAGGGCAGTGGGATGAGAGTGGTCAGCCCTCGCAAAGCGAGTAGTAGTCCCCGTGCTTCTCAGTTTCGTAGGCTGAACATCGTTTTGCGTCGCCCATTCTGTTGTTCCGCCTCCGCCTGACATTTCAACCCAATCACTGCCATCCCAACGGACAAGCCTGTTGTTCGTGTTGTAGCGGATTTCGTCTGTCGCAGGGGTCTGTGTGTCATCTTGCGGTAGCAGGGCAGTAGGATGTGAGTGGTCTGCCCGCGCAAAAAGTGTAGACGCCCCTGCTTGTCTGAATTTGGTCGGCTGAACATCATCGTCTGTGCCCCACTGTGCCTGAAAAGTTTCTACGGACAGGGGAAGCCAAGTCGCGCCGTCCCACAGGACTATCTTGTGGTTCGCGTTGTAGCGGATTTCGTTCACAACGGGGGGTTGAGGGTCGTCCTGAAGGTAGATGGCTGTGGGGTGAGAGTGGTCGGCAAAGGCATAGCGGGGGGCATTACCTACGCTTCTGCCTCCCGTTGGGAACACATCTTCAGGCAGTGCCCCTGCTACCACCCGCGTTGTCGGGGCGTTGTCAACATAGATGTTGATGGCAGAGGAGACAATATCAAAGTAAGCACTCCCGTCAGGGGTAGACAGGGGGATGGCTATGGGGAACCTAAAAAGATGTTGATGGTTAGCACGGGCGACTTTGTTGAGAGTGCCCCCAAGATTGTTTCTACCTGTTGGGAGTATGTCGTCATCCGTACCCCATATGATGTTTGACCCCGCGCTTCCGCTCACTTGGTCTTCTAACTCCTTGACACGCCGAATTAGGGCAGAAAGGTAAGGGTGTAGGCGTCGGATTTCCTGTGTGTTGAAACCGCTTAGACTGTTCATCCTCTGTTGCCCCCTATACGCTCCAACAAGTCAAAGGCTACCCAAGCGTCGTAAGTGTAGGGAAGCACGCCGTCTTCCTGACCCATCAACACCTGCACCTTCACGCTGTCCGCTCGCAACCGCTCCCTGAAGCGGATGGTGTTCATCCCCTGCTGTGCGATGAAAGTTTCCGAGATTTCCCTGTTGCTCCGCTCATCTTTGATGATAACCCGTGCGCTGACCTGCTCTGTCCCTGCTAAGACTAAGAGGAAACGGTCTATGAACACTTCGTTGGGGAAACGGAAACGGCATTCATACTCTGTCCGCACGCCGTCTTGAGAAGGGGGAAGCAGGGGGATGTTCCCTGTTCCTGAGCCTGAGAAGAAGAACGGATGACTGAACCGCATAGTTCACCTCTTACACAAGCGCAAAGGGGTCTATCTCATAGATAGAGATGTTTTTGACATAGAAGTAGCGTCCGTTGAACGCAAGGACATCTTTGCCCCCTGCTGTTTCCACCTCGTAAAACGATTGGTCTAAGATGAGATATACCTTCCCGTCTATGTCTACGGCAATAGACGGCTCGGAGCCATCTATCTTTAGCAAGGGCAACAGGGTAAGAGGCAGATAGGTGATACCGATGGCTTCGTTTGCCCCCGCCACCTCAAACCACATCCCCCCGTAGTATAGCACCCCCTGCGGTGTCGTCTGAGCAGGTGTGGGGAATAACGCCGACGGCAACATAAGGCGAGGGGGTGGGTAGGGCAACAAAACGGCTGTCCATTCTCCTTCCGTTGGCTCAAACAACCGATAGACCCCCTGTTTAGTAAGAAGTAGAAACTGAGAACCAAAGGGTAGCACATCTAAGGCGTTGCCGACTTCTACTATCCCCCCGCCCCCTGCTATGCCCGCAGGGGCAAGGTCGTCGGGAATGTCCCACATCCGCCCCAAAGCACTTATCCGCACTTCGTTGGGGTAAAGGTAGAAGGTGCGATTGCCGACGGTTCTTATAGCACGGGGGTTGTAGGGAAGGTTGGCAGTATGGAAGTTGAAGGGCGGAGCGTTGGCAAGGATTTCTTGGTCAATACTGATAGAGGTCTCTCCCGCAGTGTCAATAGGAATAAACTTTATAAGTCTGTCTTGGTTTGTCCACAAAACGATGACTGCTACCCCTGCTACATTCTCTCGCACCTCTACGGGAATGTTGGACTGATTGATTTTGACGAAGAATTCGTCTCGCGTAAAGCGAGCCGTGCTGAGCGTGGCAGGCAACAGTATCCGTTCCTTTGGCGTTTCTACATAGTAGCAGAACAGCACGCGGTATGGGGGGTCAAAGGTGGGGGAAAGTGCGGTGTTCTCTCGCACGCGGACTTCTCCCGTAGTGCCTGCTCCTCTTAGCACCTTTGGTTTGTATTGTATCAGGGGGGTAATCGTAGCCGTGCTACCGTTGCCAAGTGCCCCTGCGCCCACTACCTTCTTTGTTCCTGTCCCATCGGGCAGGGTAAAGGTGGCGATGGTGGTAGGTGTAGTGGCAGGGTTGTTGACGACAAACTGCGGTTGCACGGTGTGTTCTACAACATACCCCTGCTCAAACCCTTCACGGTTTTCGGCAACACCGTTGTTGACATAGCGGACATACTGCGGTTGCTGTGTGTGAGACAGAAACTGCCCTTCTTCTGATATGACGGTAAACTGAAGCGCGTCGTCCGCAGGGTTTATGAAGGCAGAAAAGGAACGGATAGGGGCTTCAAGTTCAAAACTGACCAACCGAATGGGGTTGGGCATAGAGCGATGGGGTAGCAGGCGGTACATCCGCTCGGCAAACTGATTGTAGACTGCTCCCTGCAACCCCTTCGCCGTTTTCTTCGGTAAAGGCACAAGGTTGCCTATCCCCATCGGCTCTATCTGTCCAAAGACTAACATAGTGTCTATCCCTCTTATTGCTCAAGTAGGGCAGGATAAAGAAGTTCAACACCGTGTACCCGCACGATGTCGCTTTCGTTCGCAACATACCGCCGTGCTATGTCTATAGTCAAACACCCGCCGTTTGTGGCATAAGGCGGTAGGTGAGCAGGCGACAAAACAAACTCTGCGTTGTAGATACTGTCTGCTGTGATGGGCTGAGTTGTCAACGGGTAGAAAGAGTATATGGTCTTTGTGGTTTGAGTTGTCTCCCCGTGTTTTCGCCACTTTATTCTTACTCTAATGGGTATAAGGTCTGCGCGTCCTTGAGAAAAGGAGAACGACACTCGCAGTTTTAGGGCAAAAGCACTTTCGGTAGAAGAAGGAACATAGAAGTTGCGAGGAAGGGGAACCGTTGCGATAAGACGGCGATGGTTCCCGTTGGGCAACCTATTCCCGTCGTTGAACCCTGATACTATTTCGTCGTAAGTCGGATGACGATGGATGTTCTGAAAAACGGTCGCGCCTTCGTCCCCTTCGGCGACATAGAAGATGTTGGGGGGAAGAAGCACGGCTGAACGGATGTTTGCCTCTGCCAACCGCCCGACTGCTGTTATTTGTGGTTTTTGACCAAAGTTTGCGGTTGTTTTGAAGCACATTCCTGTCTGAAAAGTGCCCAAGTGAATAGTGGAACTGCTGATATGACCCCCCTCAGAGGCTATCACATTACTTCCAATATACCCTGACGCTCCACTACATCCGATGAACCATTTGCCGTTTGGAGCAGGGGCTGTACCTAAAAAGGTGCAGTTGATGAACCATATTTGGTCGCCAAGTGTGCCCCCGAAGTCGCCCGTACTCGCAAAACGGCAGTTTTGGAAGACAACATCGTAAGAGCCAAAAGCGTCTGACTGCTTAGTGAAGTGCCGTATCAGGGAGAGCCCCTCTACATCCGAGATGAAAGCACGGGCAAGGCGCAGGCTGATGGGGTTGAAGGGGTTAGACCCGCTCCACCCTGTATTGTTTTGCTTATATCGCCCCCTGCTCAGGTAGTGTCGCTTTTCGTTGTTGGCAGGGAAACGGACAATAAAGCCGAAGGGTTCGTCAACATCAAAGTCGGAGATGTGAACTGTCCCTATGTCTGTTTCCGCGTTTACCGCCGTGCTTTTGACATATATCAGTGCCCCGTACAGGCTTTCGTCGTTTCCGATAGCAGAGGCTTCGCCCGAAGGGTTGGCAAACCTGCTTAGTCCGATTTGCTTTACCTTCACTCCGCTTATCCGCACCTCATAGGCAGGGTGCGCAGGATTAGCAGTAAGGACGATGGCGGTACGGAGCAGGCGGTCAAACTCAACATTTCGCAGAACCATTTTCAGTATCCGCTCTTCTTGCGTTTCCGCCTTTATGCCGACACCGTAGCCCCGAAAAGCCGCGACTGTGGAGATGGAAAAAGATGGATGGCTGAACACAACACTGTCAGCGTCTACCGAAAGGTTCGTCAGTATGCAGTCGCCCCAACAGTCTTCAAACCGACTGTCTCGCATTCGTAGCAAGCCGTTCCGTGTGGTGCTACGATGGTCAACAGCGGTGTAGCCCATCCGCAGGAAGCGACAGCGGATGACCGTCGTCTCATAACCGTTCGTTGCGATGGCTGACACTCGGACATCGTTGTTTGAGGTGTGCCCCTCAAAGGTCAGCCCCTCAAAGACTACCCCGTCCCCCGCTACCGAGAACATCGCGTTGTTCCCGCTGTTGTAAAAAGACGCGGTGGGACGAAGCACGGCGTTGTTGCTCATCAGTCGCACATTTGCAGGAACGATGAGCGTGCTGTTGACCTCGTAAACCCCTGTGGGGAAGTAAAGCAAGCCCCCGCCCGCGCTACCTAACTCAGACAGCAAAGTGCTAAGAGGACGGTTCCCTGCCACTCGGATACGGGAAGAGAAAAGGATGTCCGCGTTGTCCACCACCATAAAGGCGTCGTGGAGAAACTTTTCCCAATCAAACAGTTCATCTACATTCGCGGAGCGGGGGTACGGTATCGGTATCCCCAAGTTCGGCGTTTGGTTGTTCATCACTACCTCCTTACGGTTGCGTCTCTCGCCGTGCTACATCCGTTCCTTCCCGCGCTTCGTATAACTGACGAAGGGTCAAGTGCCCTAATTCGTTCATAGTATAGTTCTCTAAGAAGCGCAGGAAGTTATACCCTTCTTTGGGAGCCTTCTCTCGCCGTAATTTCGTTATCTTCTCCATCGCTTATTCTCCTCGCCGTCTGCGCCGATAGGCGGTGATAGCAGGGGGATTTTGCACGGTTGCCGACTTCATCATCAGCGTCTGCAGTTCTTCGTCCGCCCGCTTCTTCAACGCCTGCACTAACGGCGGTGCTTCCTCGCCTGCAAACTGCAACAGCAGGCGATAGGCGGTCTCATAAACAAGGTGGGGAGCCGTGTAAGGCGGAAGGATAAGGGCGTCAGTTAGATTAGCCACAGGGGGGTGAGAGACATAGGCGTAGACGGTAAGGTTCTCGCTCCCCATCTTTTTATCAGGCGACAGCCGTAGCCATCGCCCGTACACGCCTACCGCATACGGAGCCGTGTCCTCTGCTACTCCCCGCACTTCGCTGTTCGGCGCAGTGATGGCTTGCACAGGCAGTTCAATTGCTTCCGCTACCTCTTCAATCACATCGCCTATGTTGAACGCCGAAACATCGTCAACGACTATGCTTGTGTCTGAGAAAAGGCGATACCGCTGTCGGACGCCGTTGTTTTTGTCTAACACCATTCCATTCTCTGCCCACCCCCGCTCCCGTAGGTTCTCCCACACCGTCAACCGATTTTCGGAAGTGTTCCGTCCCGCGATGGTCGCAGAAGCGGACGGTCTATAAACCACCCGCTCTATGAGGGTGTAGTCGCTCGGCAAAGCGTATTCCCCCTGCTTTGTCGTGGAGATGTAGTCGCGAATGGGTAGCAGAGGGATAAGGGTAGACAAGGTTTGGGCTACCCGCCCCACCATCCGCGCTATCTCCTCATCGGTAAGGGGCAGTCCCTCTGTCCGTAGCACCGCCTTCACTTCGTCTATGATACCCGAAACCGTCATATCTTCCCCCTACTTCTTCGTTGCTTTCCGATAGGCTTCCGATAACGCGATAGCGATAGCCTGTTTGCGGTTGCGGACTTTCTTCCCGCTACCGCTACGAAGCGTGCCTCGCTTATATTCTCCCATCACGGTCGCTATTTTCCGCTTAGCCCCATCCCCCTTTAGCAGGTCAGGAAACTGCCCCGAAGTCATAGTATCACCCTCTACTTCATAAACGCTCTTCCCCGCCAAAAAGGTTCCATCGCCCGTAGCCTACTTGCGCTTGCTTACCTTCTCTCCGTCGCTTTATCCGCTCGGCGATGATGGCAGAAGCCGTCGGAAAGACTTCTTCTTCAGGCTCCGCCTCAGAAGCAGGGGCAGGGGCTTCGTCGTTGAGGCGCAGTAGCCCCGTAGAATAGAGGTGATAGACGGCGTAGCGGAGCGCGTCTACGGCGTCGTCCCCCTTCTTGGGTAGTTCCTTGCCGTGCTTGTACGCCATCCCGCGCATAGTGCGATGGAGACTTCTGTCGTAGAACAGCAGGCGGTGCGCCCGCATAAGGCTGTTGAGAACCCCGATACTCTCCATTAGTTTCTTGGTAGACGGCAGGGACGCTATGCCCTTTTCCCCAAACTTCCAAGCAGGGGGGTAGCCCGATGTGTCCCTGCCGTTGAGGGCACTGTCATAGATGAAGATGGGTAGGTCGCCCGCATTAGTATACCCCTGCTGTCTGAGCCATACGACGGCTTCGTCTAAGACTTCGCTTAGCCCTGTGTTCCGCCATTCCTTGTGGTCTTCCACTAAGACCTTTCCATCGTCGGCAAAGCGGACAACAACGGCGACAGCGGGGCAGTTGACGCCGAAGTCAAAGCCAACATAGTATGTGCCCCCTGCTATCGGTTCATCTATCAGCAAGGCTTCCGTGCAGTAGGGAAACACCCGTTGGTCAAAGAATTCTCCCTGAAAGCGAGCAGGGTCGTCTATGAGCGTCGCCACTCTCTGCACGCCCTGCTCATCCAAAAAGCGGTTCTCTTCGGTAGTCAGGTGCGCGACGAAGATAAGGTTGCCGTCCGCCTTCTCCTTTATCTCCGTCCACATCCAAGTCAGCCCTTTGAGGGGGGTCGCGGTGATAACGACTTGCCCATTTGTGTCCATCGTTCGGACAAGCAGGCTCTTATACGCTTCGTAGTCGCATTCCTCATCTATGACCACTAAGTGCAGGCTGACGCCTTCTAAACCAAGTAGGGGGGTCAGGTGGGTTTTGAAGTCCAACAGAGAGCCGTTTTGTAGGCGTAGTTGATGGAACCGCTTGCTGTACGCCTTCTCCCAAGAACCCCCGTAGAGGTGAGCAGGGGACAGGTAGCGTAGTAGTTTGGGTTTGATGACCCCCTCTATCATAGAGTAATCGGGGATAAGGTAGCGGACGCGCGTGGGGGCTTTGAGTTCGCGGAAGGGATGGTCGCCAAGAAGACACCAAGCCACCTCTATCGTCGCGCTCTCGGTTTTTCCCGCGCGGTTGCCCCCAAAGAGTGCCTTCACCTTTGCCCCGCTCCGCCAAAACTCCAACACTTTCGCGTTCGGCACGCCTATAACCCTGTGCCCCGCTCCGCCTTTAGTGAGGATTTGCCTTTCTTCGTCAGAAACAGAGCGGTTGAGGAAGTAAAAGTCGTTTGGGGTGCGAAGGATGATGTCCTCGCTTTTGATGGTCATCGCTTGCGCCCACCCCCATACGGGGTTGCTCCTTTGTCGTCGCCAAAGAGTTTGAGAACGCCTAAGCCGAAGGACGCCGATGTACGGCTTTGCCCTCGCTGTTTCGGCATAGCGTTGATGAGTTCTGTCGGGGGCATAGCCTGCGCCTGCGCTCCCTGCGCCTGCTTCTCCATTTCTGCCTGCGCCATCTGTATCCCACTGAGAAGCCAATCTATGCCCTGTTCATACTCTTCCTCAGTGAGCAGGGGGGTGTCGTTGTCGGGCAGGAAGTCGTTGAAGGCAGACGGGTCTGCTTGCCCTAACGCTGTGTGTATGAACACTGACGGGTGATGGTTCGCTTGCAGTGCCTGCGAATAAGCCTCATACTTCTCAGGCAGGGAGAACAGGTAGTTCAGCAGTTTGCGGTACTGAAGGAACAGAGCAAGGGTGCGGACGCCTGCTTCATCTTCGCCCACCGCCTTCACCTTTAGCCAATCTGCCTGCTCCAACAGTTCGTAAGACCGCCGAAGCAATCCTGTTCGCATTTGCCACATCTGAGGCGAAGCGGGGTAGAGCATATCGGTAGTGAGCAGGGGGTTATCTTCCCGTACCCACATCAGTCCGTACTCGCTTTGCCCGTCTGTAAAGATGGCGTCCTTTACCTCATCCTTGCGCACCATTCGTCTGAACATAGTATCACTCCTCTTCTTCTGCCATCGCCCCTGCTAAGTCGTATGGCATAGGTGGAGGCATATAAGGAGGGTAGGCTTCGTTGAAAAAGTCCTCTCGCGTCTTTAGGCGTCGCTGTGCCTGCAAAGTGCCCATCACCGCCCCGAAGTCAGCAGGGGTGTTGATGTAGGTAGGGGTCTTACCGTCCAACCGTACCACCATCGGAAGCCATACTAACTGTTGCTCATCTAACTGCTGTTGTAGGTCATAGAGTTTTTCTTGGTACATCTGAGTAAGTTCCGCTTTGCGTTGCGGAGCAAGCGTAGGGTTGTTCATAAGGGATATGATGGTGCGGTTGATGTCGTTCATCTTCGCCTGCAGTTCCTTTATCCGCGCGTCCTGAAGCGCGTCCATATGGTAGGCGCGGATACCCATCAGCGCACTCCCGCGCTGAAGCAGGGTGTCGGTGCTTCGGGTGCGCCCTATCGGGTTCACTTCCCGCGCTCCGAAGCCCATACCAAGCAACCACCGCGCGAAGGGGATTTGCCCCACAAGGAAGCCCCCTATCGCCCGCGCTTTTTCTAACTCAGGTAGGTTCTCATCGTAGATGGGTTGCCCCGTAAGCAAGTTCTTGTTGAGGATGGCTTCGGCAAGGGGACGGATAGCCCCGCCGAAATATCGCACTAAATCTTTGTAGTCGGTCATCCAACCGATGGTCGCTAACTGAGGTAGAAGCATAGGCATTTCGCCAAGCAGGGGATGGGGGTCATACTGCGTCTCAAAGACACCGATGGGCAACCAATAGGTCAAGTCCATCGCCCATACATCGCCTCTGTCGTCAGGTACGGCAACAAGCAGGGGATTATGGCGCATATACTCAGGGAAGAGTTTGAACAGGGTCTTTTGTTCGCCCCGTATGTCGTACCGCGCCGTCAGGGGGTCGTTCGCGAGGAAGTAGAAGATGTTGTGCAGACGCTCCATATAGACCCCGCCCCGTAGCAGGTCGGTGTAGAACCGCTCAGGATGGCGAGCGAAGTTGATGAGGGTATTGAGTTGGAAAGTGATGAAGGGGAACAGACCAAGATACTTGCGCATAAACTGCACAGCAGGGGGCACTACTCGGTAGTTGATAAGCCAAGCGTTTGTCTCGGCAACCGCCTTGATAAGGTCGTCTACGGTGTAATTGTCTAACTTACCCCACCGCCGTAGCAGTTCCTTGACCGAAGCGTACTTCGCGGCGGTCTCGGACATCGTTTGGAAAGCGTGCGCACTTTTTAGAAACGCGCGGTTGCTTATCCATCGGAACCCCCGCACTGCCCTGCTATCCGTGCTGTTGATAACTTCCCACTCAGGGAGACGCTCATAGGTGCGAAGCAGGCTGATGGACGGGTCTATGGCTTCCAAGTCCCGCGCTAACTTTGACCCGCTCTTTATCTCTCGGATGGCTTCTCTTTGCAGGCTGAAGGCTTCGGCTAAGCCTGTCTCCAAAGAGCGCGGTATGTCGCCATAGGGTGATAGTTGCCGTATGCTCTTTCTGAAGATGTTGCCCCCGCCGACATACCACATCAGCATAGTATTTGTAAAGGCGTTGCGGATAAGAGCAGGGGGGTTGTAGACGATAACCGACGACTTGAAGATGTTGTTGAGGGTGTCCCATACCTGTCGCGTCCGCAGAAAGTTCGGCTGTGCAATAAGGTCGGCGACGAAGGAAGGTATAAACAGGTCAAACTCTGCCCCCTTCCCTGCCGTCTGCGCTGTGTAGTAGATGGAGCGGACAGACGGCGGTAGCCCGTCTACAAAGTAGCGGAACGCGGTGTCGGCGTCCACATCGCCATACTCTTCCTTCAACGCCTTCCGCAGACTGCGCCCGCTGAAGAAGTTCGGCTCAGAGACGATAACTTCCCCTATCAGCCCCTCATCCTGAAAAGCGCGAAAGATGGGCAACAGTTCCTCGCCGATGTTCGCAACGACTGCCTTCTTGTAGAAGCCGTGCAGGGCAAACATCACATTAGACAGATTGTTCATCGCCTGCTTCAGCGCAGGCAGTCCGTCTAAGTCGTTAGTAAACCCTAAGATGGTTTTCAACACCTCAAAGCCCAACAGGTCGTCCTCTACACCCTTGACCGCTTCCAACGCCTGCTCTAAAACGCGGTCGGCGTCATCTAAGCCCTGCCTTTGTAGAGCAGTCCGCAGTTCTGTCAGCCAAGCCCTGTACCCGCTGACGCCGAAGTCGTCAATAGAGGCAAGGGTAGACGGGGGGATACCGCTTTTGAAGTAAAGGTTGCGCATAGCGTCTATGTGCCGACGGAACACATCAGCAGTCGCGACTAAGGCAGGCAGATTGAACCCTGCTTCGTCCGCATAGGTGAGTAGCGCGTGCATAAGGTAAGGGTGTCTAACAACAGGGGTGGTCAGTATGCCTTCCTTCAGTTTGTCTACCTCTAACGGATTGGCGAAGTTTGCGCGAAAAGTTGCCCACGCTTCGTCTTTAGTGAGCAGGGTCTTTACAAACTGTCGCTTTGCGAAAGTGCCCCACGATGACCACTCCCCTTCGGTCAGCCTGCCGTCGCCGTAGTATAGCACGGGCGACTTGCGGAAGAAGGCGGTGATGAGGCGAGAGATGATACCTGTTGTGAAGATGTCTTTCAGTTTGTCTTCTACTTCTTGGAACCACTGCTCGCCGACGCGCTGTTTGATAAAGACCTCTATGTCCTCTACGGCTTTCCTTGCCGTTTGCGCGTCCCCCTGCTTCATCGCCCCCGCAAGGGTAGAGATGATAGTAGGCAGTTCGTCTACCTGCTCAGGATTGAGCAGGCGGAAAGCAAGGAAGTTGTGGAAGAACGGCAAGGCTTCCAAAGCCTCATCGCCTGCCGAGTGCGCTAACGCCTTCAGTGCGTCCTCTAAGACCAAGAAGCCCGCAATTTGGTCGTCGCTGAGGAAGTGTAGCAGGGGTTCCGCTTGCCGAAGGGCGTTTATCTGCGCGGTGAGTTCATCCTGAAACCCCTTTTTCAATACTACCCGCCCGTCTTGGATGGTGAAGAAACGGCTCTTTCCTATCCCCCGATGAGCGTTCACCGCGTTGACGCTCACCATCTCATTCAAAGCCGTCAGAATGGTGTCCTGTATGCTACTAAGGGAGCCGTTTGACCCAAAGTATTTGGAGATGAGTTGCTCCATCTTGCCGTATTCAGGCTTCGCGCCCCGTATGGTCGGCAAGCCGTATTCCATCATAATCGCCCGCAGGGTCTCGCCAAACTCTTCAAACTCTATGCCCTTCGGTAGGTCTATGGCTCCCGACGGCGGAGGCGTCGTAGGCGTAGCAGGGGGCGGAGGCGCAGGCTCCGAAGGGGGCGGAGTAGTTGTAGGCACAGGCGCAGGTTCCTCTGTCCGCACAGGCTCAGGCTCTGCTCGCATAGGGACAGGCTCAGAGGAAGCAGGCTCCTCTGCCCGCACGGGGGTAGAGGTGAGTTCCTCTGTTCGCGCAACAGGGGCAGGTTCAGGCTCCGCCCGCACGGGCGCAGGCTCGGCTATCTGCTCTAACGCCTCATCTACGGCGGAAGCAGGGGCAGGCTTCGCTTCTCCAAACGCCGAAAGGTAGCCATCTACGATACGGATGAATTCAGCGCGGTCGGCTTCACTGACCCCCCGTTCTACGGTTTCTCCGAAGCGACGAAGAGACCGAAGCCAATCGGCTATGTCCTGTCGGACTTCAGGGGGCAGGCTCTCTACGCCTTCTTTGAAGAAGGGACTTGAAAGCATTCGCTCGGACGCTTTCAGTCTCCCTAACAGTTCCTGAAAGTGGTCAGACGGAAGGTTGGCGGTTGTGGGTGTACCAAACACCCGCTTCAGCACGGCGGTAGCGCGGTTGGTGGGGACAGAAGATACCGTCTTCTCTAACTCTATCATCGCGCCGTTCGCCCGCTGAGGCGTCCAATCATCAAAGGACGGGAAGGTCTCTATCCGCGCCGTAGGCGCAGGCGTCTGCTCTACCGCAGGCACTGCTTCTTCAAACGCCGTAGGCGCAGAAGCAGGGGTAGGCTCAGGGGGAGGGGCAGGCTCAGGTTGAGGCTTAGCAGGCGCAGAAGGCTCCGCCTTGCTTTCTACCTTTGGCGCGGACGGCTTGGCGTCCGTCCACCCGTGCTGTTGTAGCCATCGGCGGAGAGGCTCAGGGGTATCTTCAGGAATGCGCTTGTTGAAAAGGTCTTCTATGATAGCACTAACTTTTTTTCTGCGATTGGGGACAGACTGAGGGATACGCCAAGCGCGGTAGACAGAAGAGCGGATGTGGTTTAGGTCGTCCGCCTGACCTATCCCCTTCATAGAGTTCGGCGCAGTGTTGATGACATCTAAAAGGTACACTTGAAGGAAGGCGACATCGGGCGAAGACAGCCCGTCCGCCTCGCCGAAGTATTCACTTAGTCGCTGTGCTAACGCCTCTACTTCACTGCGAGGAAGCCCCTTTTGCGTCTCCAAGAAACTTTTTACTTCCGCGACAGTTATCTGCGACGGATTGGCGATAGGCTGTCGGACGGATTGTATGCCCGTGAGGTGGGTCATAGTGCGACTAAGGTACTCGCCCCGCGCTTGACTTAGTAGGGAGATGATGGCGTCTATGCCCTCTATGCCTGCGTCGCTATACCGCCCTCGCAGATAGGAAGTAAAGTTCCCGTAGATTTCGGCGACATACTTGCTCAGAAGCATATCGGTAGCAGGGTCAGAGGAAAATTTGGGCAGGGCAGACATCGCCATTCCGCTCGGCGCGTTCGCTACCCGCGCAGTAATTTCGTCTACGACGGACAGCAGGGCTTGCTCAGGGGCAGAAGTAGCAGACAGGTCGCCCAACATCGGCTTCAGTCCCGACATCCCCGACAGGCGGTAGAAGGCTTCCTCATCTATCTGAACCCCCTGCTTATTGAAGAAAGCCCGCCACTGAGCCTGCATTTCCGCCTGATACTTCTGAAATTCGTCTACCTTAGTGGGATGGCGAAAAGCGTAGACAACCTTCCCGTTTGGCTTTTGCGTTGTCTTCGGCGCGTTGATGAAGAGCGAAGGCATTTCCTTCGCCTGCACTTCCTTCGGAAACTGCTTGGACGCGAAGGCAGACCAATTGAGGTTGAGCGTCTCGGCTAACTCATCGGCACTTTGCCCCGCTTTTGGAGCCGTCTTTATGGTCTGTTGCAACCGTCCCTCGCTGTTCCTGACGAAATCCATCAGGATAGCGTCTAACTCATCGGGCAACCGCAAACACCGCACTATCTTCATCGTCTCACCTCAGTTCCTCGCCTATACTACATTACGGAACACAGTCGGGGAAAGTTTCCGTTGCCGTCTTGAAGAATGCCTCTTCCCACTTGTCGCGTGCTTTCTTCATCTTGTCAAGGAGCCGTTTGGCTTCAAAGTAGGTGAAGTCATAGGCAATTTCGTTTGCACTGATAAGAGACCGCCCTGCTTGGAAGGCACTCAGCATATCGTCAATTTTGTCGGCAGGGAACCCGATGTCCTGAAGGAAGCGTCGGGCTTCCACTAATTCGTCAGGCGAGAAGATTTTGTTCTGAAGCATTCGGTAGAGTAGCCCCTGAAACTTTAGGCGTTGGTCGGAGGTCAGGTTTATACTTCCCTCTATCTTGTTGAAGTGTTCCACTAACTCATCTAACGCCTGCGGTGTGAAGCCGAGACCGCGCAGGGCTTTCGTCTTTAGGAAGTATTTACCCAAGTCGTCGGTCATATCAGCACCGCGCCCTAAGATACCTACTGCCAACATCTGCTCTGCAGGTTCTGTCCCCTGAAACCACTTGTAGAGGCTTTCGGCTTCGGACTGAAGCAGTTTGGTTTTATCCCTGATGTCCTTTGGCACAGCGTTCCACGCCTGCTCAGGGGTCAAGGCTTTGTTTGTCTGAGCAAGTTCTGCATTCATCCTCTGCCACTCATCTAAGACCTTCTGAAGCACGGGTGCGCCGTCGTCGCCTTTCTCAAAAAGGCGAGCGTAAATTTGACTGTCGGGCAGTATGCCCGTTCGCGTCATAAACTTCTCCCCCGCCTTCAACGCCTCATCTATGTCAGTTATCTGCAGGGACGCTAACTTTTGAGCAAGGGGGCTGTTGAGGTCGCCATATTGCGCCCGTATAGCGTCCCGTAGTTCCGACAGTTCCCTGTGCGCCCGATAGAGGGCACTTTGTTTGAAAGCAGGGTCGCCCGTTAGACCTCGTATCATCTCCGCCCCTGTGCGCTCCATCACCTGCAACCGTCCCTGCATAGCGGTCGCAAGGGTCGTACCAAAAGAGGTTAGGTGATGAACGGTGTCCTGAAAGCCCCAAGCGGGGTAGAGCCATTTAGTTAGCCCCTTTGTTGACATTCGTTGCACGGCGTCTCCTACTGCAAGGTTCGCCCGCGCCAACCCTCGCCCGATACTAAACTTCATCTCGCTTCGGTGTAGGTTGTGCGCGATGAGGCTCATTTGTTCCCCATACTTGGAGAAGATAGCACGGCGTGCTTCAAACAAGTCTGTCAGCACTCGCTCTGCCGTGATACCTTCCTTCTGAAAGATGTGCTTTAGCAGGGGGTGATACTCATCGTTCGCCATCTTCGCCATCACTTCCTCAGCAGGCGCGTTCAGGAAGTGCCGAAGGTCGTCGTTGATTTTGCCCCGCTCTACGACATTTATGCCCGCGTCCCGTGCTTCCTTCATCACCTTGTCCCACAGGCGGTGCATAGTAGCATTATACCCGCTACTCAGGTCAAAAGGGATGAAGTGCTGAGCGAAGAAGAATTCGTTTGCCTTGTTGAGCGTATGCATTAGCCCCGCGAAGCGTCCCCCTGCTCCGATGTTGACTTGGGGCATACGCACCCCTGCCTTCCCTAACAGCCTGCTTGCTAAGCCGAAAGGCAGTGCGCCTGCGGTGTAAGAGGGCAGGAAGATAAGTTCTGCAAGGGCTTCCGTCCGTTGCGCCAACCTTGCTCCTTCCGAAAGGGGAGCGAAAGCACGGCGAGCGAAGAAGCCGAATTCGTCAGAGAAGCGACTTGCGCCCTTTGCCAATCGCACCGCGCCTGCTACACCCCGTGTGGGGAACGGCAAAGCGACTTCGGCTAACAACCCAAAGGCGTAGGTGGGGTTGATAGTCTTACCGAAAAGGTTGAAAACAAGGGGGCTTCTGAGGGGGTCTTCGCTAACTATCCGCACTTCGGGGAAGGTAGCACGCAGGCGTTCAAGTTCCACTTCCAAACTCTCTATCGGTATGTCTCTTTGATACACTTGCCCCGTCTTTGTCGTAATTTGTACCCGCATATTGTCGGTAGCAAGCGGGGCGTTGATGGGGAACCGCGCATTTTGATAGCGCAACAGTTGCGTGCCCAAGTCCCAATACTTCCCTTCCTTCGTGAACAGCCGAGTATTAGCGTCCATAGAGCGAAGCAGGGGCTGAAAGGCGTAGACAGCGTTTTTGTTTGTGAAGGGGTTCTCCCCTGCTGTCGCCATCCCAAGCATTTGGGAAACAGTCTCTAAGCCTGCAACACCCATTTCTATTGCCCCTGCTATCCCAATAGGGATGGACGCGCCGATGATAGACCCCGCCCGTAGCAAGTCTTCCCCTATGCTACTCTTTAGACGGTCGCGGTAGAAGGATGTGATGTTGTCAATAGGGTTGCCCCCCGCCTCGTAAAGTCGCGAGAAAAACTCTGCAGTAGCATAGTAATACCCCTGCTCTTCATCGTTGGGGTTTAGATATTGCATTATATCTTTGAGCATATCGGGGGTCAACCCCGTAGTGCCCAATACTGCACTTGCTGACCCGAAAACAAGGGACTTTGCGAGGGCTAATGGAGAGTAGGCTAAGGTGGTGGTCATCGCATAGAGCGTCCGCCAAAAGCCGTTCCACCACCCTGTTTCTTCTTCATCCTGCGGTTGCGGTGTGCCTATGTCCTGAGCAGTTGGCAACCTTATGTCTACCGACGGCGCGGAAAACATCGGGGGAACCATCATAGGAGACGGACGGTAGAGTTCAAAGACCGCACGGGCTAACTCTCGGCGAGCAGGGGGGATAAGATGATACTCGCCAAGCGCGTAATGCGCCAAGTCGCGCATACTCACCCGCCCCGCTAACTTCTGAGGAAGAGAAAGTATGCTGTCCGCCTTCAGCACCTGCTTCAGATACTCCATCGCTTCAGGATTGAGAGGCTGAAGCAGGGGGTTTCCATATGGTAGTTTTGGTTCCATCTTTCAAACTATTCTCTTTTCTTTCGCGCCTGAGAAGAGTAGCGCGGAGACCCTCCTTGCGGTTGCGTAGTCGGAGACTGAGGCGCAGGTAGACGGTTTTGCCCCCCGATTGTGCCCGTCGGTATTTGCGGATTGTTGTTTGGGGGCGCAGGCGCGGTTCCCCGTTCTATGTTCTGTTCCCACCACCGCTCCCAATTATCAAGAACCTGCCGATAGTTGGGAGTGTTTGCTTGATACGGACGGTTTGCCTTTAGCGCGGGGATAACGCGCGATTTTGCTATCATAAAGGCAGTGTTCCAATCTATTGGAAACGGGCTTCCCATAGCCCCTCCCATTATTAGCCCCGCGTCATAAGCAATCAGGGTGTTGATGTCCTCCGCACTAAGAGTAGCGTCGGAGCGTCCAAGTCTCCTATAGATACCGCCTGCTCGCGTCGCCAAAGCACTCAGCGGTGCGGTTCCGCCCCCAAAAGGAACAGGAATTTCTGCAGGAATTTTGAGATAGTTAGTCAGCCCGCTTTCGTTGATGTTGGTTCCATTATTGTCGTAAGCACCCTTGAAGATGTTGATGGTCGGGGGCGCAGGGAAGCCGACAGGGGCTACATTACCACCGCCAAAAGGCATACCGCCGAAACCTCCCTGTTGTCCCTGTCCCAACGCGCCCGCAACGATGTTGCTCATCCACGCTTCGTTTTGCAGGATACGGCTGAACCCAAACTGCTGTTGTGCCAATCTCATACTCGCCCGCAGTTGTAGTTCCGTCTGTAGTTGCAGAAGCGCATACTGCCGTGCGTCAGTAGACTGCACGCGCTGAAACATATTGGCAAAGCCTTCGGGCACAACACCGTCCAAGCCCGCGTTTTTTAGCCACTTCTGCACGGCTTGTATCTTCTGTTCGGGCGTTCGTTTGTCCCAATTCATACCTTCCCTGTCTATGTTGCCGAGAACGACACTTAGAGCGTTATTGAGTTGGAGAGAGCGCAGTTGAACCTCGCCCGTTGCTAAGTTGAGGTCTAACCCTGCAAGTTGTCGCTCAAGCATTTCTTTTTGCATTTGGTTGCGGAATAACCGAGTTCGCCCTATAATTTCTAAGGTTCCGCGCCACTCTTCGGGCACTGCTCCTAACACTGCGTCTAAGTCTTCTGTGCTTTGCACGGCTTCAAGACTATGCACGGAGTTCATATAGTTGAAGAACGGCTCATACTGTTGTCTTAGCACGGGGTCGTTGATTTGGGACGGAACCACCCCCCGCTGATACATAGACCACAGACGGGTGTTCTCTAAGTTTAGTTTGCCCGTCTCTACCTGAGTAGCAAGGGCGTCTTTTTGGTGGGGGAATAGTTCCTCTTGCCGTCTTTCCTGCGACTTCATTATGTCTATCTGCGTAGCAAGAGCGTCCCTCTGATAGGGGAACAGTTCAGAACGGCGTGCTTCTTCCGCCTCTGCTAATCTCTTCTGCAGTTCTTGGGCTTCCTCTGCCATCTGCATACGCTTTCGGCGTTCGGTGATGTCCTCACCCGTCAGCAGTCCCTGCAGTTTGCCCGCCGAAGCCCCTGCTTGAGCGGAAAAGTAGCCCCCTATTGCCGTCAGAAACGCTCCCAAACCTTGCAAGTCCATCTTCACTCACCCCCGCTTTTTAGCGCAGACCGTAGTAAAGGCGGTAAAGGTCTAACAGAGAAGGAAAGATAGGAGCAGGGTTCTGCTGTGGAAGCATATTGTTAGCAAGCATACCCCCAAGCGGTAAAGCAGGCGGAACACCGAGACCCATCGGGGGCGTTTGGTTGGGCAGAATAAAAATTGGGTTCATCGGCATTTGTTGCTGTTTCTTTGGCTTCTCCTCTTCCGCCTGAGCAGGCGTCATAGAGATAGGGTCGTTCCCGCCGAAAAGACCCCCAAGCGCATTCAGTCCCGCTATAATCGTTCCGATGTCCATTTGTTTTACCTCCAAGTTATACTAAAACACAATACGGGAAGCAGGATTGAAGAAAGGAAGAGAAACGGGAGGAGAAGCAGGGGCAGACGGCGTAGGCGAAGCCCCCCGCTGTTGGAACAACCCCTGCATAGTGCGCAACATTTCTTGGTTTTGGCGGTACTGCGCATACGCCCCCGCCAAACTACCTATGCCTTGCATAAGCCCCATCATCTGTTGAGAAGCAAGTTGCTCGCCTTGTAGTGCGCTTTGCATAGCCAAAGACCCACCTTTCACCGCCTGTTCCTGCAACCCACTTCGCAACGACATCAACAGATTGAAGCGGTCTTGGGCTACGCTTTCGCGCAATTGCTGTTCAGTCATTCTCTCCTTTCGGTCTAACAGTTGTTCTTGCATAGCAAGGTCAGCCAACATCCGCTCTTTGTTCATCATCGTCCCCATCCGTGCGCCCAACATAGCACGGGCAAGGCTGTTGCCCCGAAAGCCCGAAGCCTGCATAGCCTGCGCCTGCCGTTGCAAGTCTCGCTCCATCGCCCCCGCCTGCTCAATAGTAGCAAGGCGTTGAGAAGCGTAAGCAGAAGGGGTAAGCCGAGTGAAACTGTCAAGACGGGTGTCCAAAGCAGACAGCACGGGGGCTATCAGCGCGATAGGCGTCCCGAATTGCTTTTCAAATTCCTGTAAGGAGTTCCAAGCCTCATCACTCAACGCCCCGCTTCGCTGTCGCATACGCAACACTTCGCGAGGCGTTCGGCGTCCGAATATCTTGTCAAAGATACCCAAGAAGAGGGCGAGGAACACGGTCAGTATGAGCAACGACATCATCTCTATCACCGTCCTATAACGGGGGCAAACCCCGCACACCTTTTAGTCCACCTATCGTCCCCTGCAAACTTCGCCCAAGCAGGGGGTTCTGCGGTATCATCATTTTAGCAGGGTTGATTTGCTTCCCAAACTCTTTCAGGATTTTCTCCATCTCCTTCAGTTCCTTCAGTCGTAAGTAAGGCAAGGACATACGCCCCTGCTGTGGAAGCGGACGACGCCCCGCGTCATAAGGCATACGGACGCCCTTCGCCCGCACCATCCGCGTCCGCCCTACCCGTCGGGGACGCACCTTCGGTATCTTTATGGGTTTCTTCATCCTCTCACCCTATCCATATAGACGATAACCCCCGCGCTTTGGGTTCCACTAAGAGAGAGAAGGCTGTTCGTCGTGGTCTACTAACAGGTTCCCGACTATGGAAAAGGAACACTCTAAGGCTTCCATCGCTATCTGCTGTCCTTTGTAAGCCACCCCCGCTTCCGCTTCATCGTCGCCGTCTATAAGCACTTTCACCGTAAACGGACTGCGGTTGATGAGCAGTTGGTAGTTAGAGTGAGCGAAGCGGATAACGATGTCGGGGATAAGGGGGTCGCCCTCTGCGTCCTGCACATCTACGATGTTTTCGTGCCCGAAGGTGAAGCCCCGCTCTTTGAAGAAGTAGGGCGTTGGGCGCACCTTATCCTTGCAGAGGATTACCCTGTACGGCGTACTATTGCAGAGCAGGGGGACGCCCTTGATGTAGGCAAGGTTGCCTATCGGAAGGTCGGTGTCTACCATAAGTAGTGTGTCTACCCCTTCATACGGCAAGTGTATCCGTATCGCCACAAGGGGGGAGATAGTGTAGTTGAGTTCTATCTCCCTCAGCGGTTGCAACGGCACACAACCCTTATCCCGAAACAGGGGCATTAGCGTCGGTCGTCTCTGTCTCATCGTCTTTACCTCGCTCTATGTGTTGTTGTAGCAGGCGCAGAATGAAGTCTTTCGCTTCTTCAATCGTTCGCACACCTACCACCTGCTCCCCTAACGGCGAGCCGTAGGCTATCAGTTCGCCGTAGCGTTCATACGCAAGGCGCACGCGGTCATCTTCGGCAGGGCACTCTTCGGGCTGTATGACAACCACATAGACATTCTCAGGCGCAACCCCTATGCCCCGATAGATGATACTCATCAGCATAGGCTGATACATTCGCGGTTCATAACACCACCCGCTGAGCCAAGACCGCTCAGCGATGAGGAACATCCCCTCGCCAAGCAGGAAAGGCACATCCACATAGAGCCTGAGACGGCGGAACCAATAGGTCGGCTCTCGGTGAACATACGGAAGCCCCTGCACGCCTGCTTCGTGAATGAAAGCGACAGCCTTCCTCATCTCATCAGACAGTTCGGACTTCAGTTGCTCTATAAGCGTGGTCTTACCGACGCCCTCTACGCCTTCTAATATCACTAACTTACTGTTCTGTATCATCTGTGTCTACCTCCTGTTGTCGTCGTTGTTTCTCGGCAAAAAACGGGCAAAGGTGGTGGTAAGAGCAAGAACGCTCATTACAGAACCGAGACCGAGTATTGGGGCGGAACAGTTTGCTCGGCGTCGCGCCGTCCTCTAACTTCGCCACCTTAGACTGAATAACACTACCGATGTGCGCGTGGCGCAACAGCACGGAAGTCTTCTCCCAATCCGTCAGGTCGCGCGAGTAGGTAGTGATACCGTTCCCGTCCCACTGCCAAATCTCTATCCTACGGCACGGCGTCTCCAACAACCGCTCTAAGATGGAAGCGTAGAGGACTAATTGGTCGCCGTAGAGTGAGTTCCTTGCAGTCTTACCTGTCTTCAGGTCTACGACGACTAAGCCGTCTTTGTCCGCCAAGATGAGGTCGGGATGGCAGGAAATGCGGACGGTAGCAGGGGGATGTTCCTGCGTTAGGGTAAGGTCGTAGCCCCGCTCGGCACTGACGATGGACACCCCCGCTCCCTCTAAGTCCGCCTTCTTCTCCTCACAGGCGCGGATGAAAGACGGCAGTTCCTCTTTCACTTTATGGAGAAACTCTATCTTCTCATCCGTAGACAGGAAAGTAGTGCGGTTCTGCACCACATCGGCTCGGTCTTCCAAGTGAAGCACAGAGCGGACGGCTTCAGAGACGCGAGGCAACGGCTCGCCCTTCATCACCTTCTCAAGGTACTTATGAAGGATTAGCCCTCGTAATTGTTCAGGGAAAACAAGGCTCTTAGGAGCCTGCAGTTGCAGGTAGATACGGTATTGGCATACACCGTAGTTCATCACTACGGTATACGACACTCCCTGCTTCAGTCGCTCAAGTAGATGTGGGTTTCTGACTTCCATCTATGCCTCCCGTTGTTGCCACATACTCACCCACTTATCAGCAGGTGGTATAAGGACTTTGACGCGCTGTTTGATTTCGCCGTAGGTGTCTTTGCCGATGATGTCTGCGTACATTTGCACAACATTCAGCAAATCTTCAGCGTGCTTTTGCAAATTCGGCGGAGCCATCATTTCATCTTTCGCCCCGCGCCTGCTAACACGGGCAGTCCCTTTCTGTGGATAGGAATACTTGCCTGTCTTGGTTGTGCCGACGGTGAAGTAGTAGTAGAACCGACTGCCCAAGATGTCCGCGTCGGACAGCAGGCTCGCTCGGCGGTTTTTAGAAACTTCCGAGACTTTTTCAGACTTGATGTGCTTTTGATGTTCATAAAGAAGCCTCTCAATATGCGCAACCGTTCGGTCTACCGAAAACTGCTTAGTCAGGAAGTCGTTGAGTAGCAGGCGCGTCAGTTCCAACACAGCGTCCGTTCGCGCCCTGCTTTTCTGCGAGGAACCCTTCACCACCTTCGCCTTCCACTCGCCATCCTCAAAAGTGAACAGAGAGTAGTTTTTCATCGCCCGCAACAAGCAGGCGTCATACTGCGCCGTCTCAATAGTGTACCCTTCGTCTCGCAGTAGTCCCTCAAAGAAGCGGTGGTCGTCGGCGGTCGGCAAAGCAGGCAGGGAAACGATGATACCGTCGGTGTCCGCTTCCACCACCACACCCCGCGCTCTTTCCATCATCTTAGACAACAGTTCCCTGCCCTTCGCAGTGATGTTGGACGCCACCGCCATATCGTTGAACGGCAGTCCGCCCGTGCCGTAGAAGCCGTAGAAGGAGTTTATGAGTATCTTCAAGGCGTTCTGCAGTGCGTTCGCCTCAGCGTCGCCCTGCTTCGCAAGGCGTTTGTAGTGCAGGCGTAGTTCAGTCAGTTCCTTCAGTTTCGCCCGTGCAAGGGGATGAGAGCAACCCTCTTCCTGCAACATTATGGAGGGGTACAGAGAGGCGACATCAGCGGTGATGATGTTGTAGTAGACCCCCGCGTCGGTCGCGTAGACTAACGCGCCCTCATACCGCTCCTTCTCCTTCGGCGCAGGGATAGGCTCGCCCGCTCGCAGGGCTTCGTTGATGAGGATGTAGCAGACCAAACTACCCGTGCTTTTCAGGAACAAGTCCTGAATGCTGACAGGAACGAAAAGCAGGATAGGGTGCAGGTTCCGCCATATCGTGCGGAACACGGCTATCGCTTCAAGTAGGTCGCCCCGCAGTCGCTCTTTGACCTTCTCTATGTCGGTGTGTATCTCGCCCCACTCCGCCTTTTCCTCACGCTCTGCAACACCAAGCAGGCGTGCGAGGTTGTGTAAACCCCGTTCTTCGGGTTTGAAGATACCCATCTGCTCCGCCTTGAAGGACAGCAGGAAGGTGTCCACAACAGCGAATTCGGGAAAGGCGTAGTAGGCATACTCTTTGTATTCGTTCTGTTCCTGACGGAAGGACGCCTTCCGCAACAGTCCGCCCGCACGCTCCCACTCGGACGGTCGGAGCCTCATATCGTAGCCGAAAAGGTTGTGCCCGACAAGGATGTGTATGCCCCTCTGCTTCAGCCACAGCAGGGCTGTGTAGATGTCGTCAAAGTAGGCGTCCTCTACGCTACCGTCAGGGTAGCGGACGCCCGCTCCGACTACCAATATCTCCGCGTCGTCGCCCGACTGAAGCGTCGGCGTCTCCACATCTAAAGTGCCAACGATAAGGTCGTCAAAGGCGATAGGCTCATACTTGTCAAAGAAGCGTCCGCCAAGCACAGACTGCGGACAGATGAAGTGCCGTTTCTCATCATACTTGAACCCCTCGCCCCGCTCCACTACCTTCATTACCTCGCCCCGCTTCTCTAAGACGCGGAAGGTAGCGTGCTTCCGCACACCGTTCAAGTAGACCACCCGCCTTTTAGTATCTTCCAAGATGTGCCATACAGCGGTCTTAGCAGGTTCATCAGCGGGGGCTACCTGCTCAGGCTCCTCAAGGGGGAAAGAGTGGGCAGAAGAGGAAAGTTCGTCTTCTGCCCCATCGCCTATGAGGTGTGCGTGATGAAAGTCTTCGGGCAATATGTCCAACAGCGTTTCTATCTCATCCATCGGCGTCTCCTCTTCTACATACGAAGTTTCGTCCGAAAAGGTTCCCGAAGGAGAGCCGTCGGGGTCGTCGTCGCCATCATCATCTTCACAGAGGGGGGCAGGCGTGGCAGGGTCGGGGAACAGTTCCTGCTCAGGGGCGTCCGCCTGCTCCTCTGTGAAGGTCGGCGCAAACTGCTCATAGTCGTCTGCTGTCGGTAGTTCCTCAAACTCACTGAAGAACCAAAAGACGAAAGGTGGGTTGTTGTAAGGCACAGGCAGTTCAGGTAGGTGTCGCAGAGTAGCATAGAGGTTCCACACGGGATGTCCCTCATCGGGAAGCAGGGCTTCCTTACCCGCCTGTGTCAGTTTCACCCTGTCGCCCACCTTCCGCACTAAGCCCTTCTCCACAAGCCTGCGCACAGTGGGGCGAGTGTAGAGCAACAGCAGGTCGTCTAACCTCATTTCGCCGTCGCGGTTCAGGCTCTGCAATAACTGCCGTTCTACCGACGACAGCACTTCGGTTCGGCAGGGGAAGTAGCGTCCGTCGCGGAAGTCCAACCGCACTTCCATATCGCCGTCTCCGCGCCCGCGCACTTTCAGTTTTGCCTGCGATGTATCGGGCACACGGCGCAGTTCCAACAGGAAAGCAGGGATGTTCTGAAAGACGACACTACCGAAGGCTTTGAATGTACCCATATTATCCTCTCGGCTGTGGTGGATGAGGAACATCGCACAACCGAATTCCCGCGCCACACCCTCAAACATCATCATCAGCCGAGATACATCCTCAGCCTTGTTGAGGTCTACCCCCGCAACACGGAAGATGTTGTCAAAGATGACTACATCGTAGTCGCCCCCTGTAAGATGATGTCTCAGCAGGTGGTAAAGGTTGTCGGCAGTGAGCAACATCAACTGTTGCGGATTGACCCGTGCTATTTGCAGGTTCGGGGACGGTAGCCACAGTTTGTTCTGAATGTGCCGATAGTCGTTCTCTAAGTCTATGTAAAGCACCTTGCAGGGCACAGTCGGTTGTTCGCCCAACGGCGCGAAGGGGATACCCCAAGCAAGGCTTTCGGCTAACTGATAAGCGAAGGTGCTTTTCCCCGTCTTAGCAGGCGCGTGCAGTAGGGTGATGTGTTCCCTGCGCAGGAAGGAGAACAAATCGGTATCATCAGGGATGACCATCCGCTTCACTTCGGTTGCAGGCAGTATAGTCATCCACCCGCCGAAGTCGGTATCCTCATCCATAGCAGGGGTAGGGGTAGGTTCCTTGCGCTGTTTCTCCCACCGCAACCGCTCGCCGTTGTAGGAGACCACATACTTCCTTAGCAGGCGTCGGTTGTGGTCAAAAACGGACAGGTCGGATAACCGCTCCAACTGTTCCTCAAAGTCTAAGGTGTGCGCCTGCGTTAGCGCGTGCGTGGGGAACGGCTCATCGTAGTAGGGCTTACAACGGTAAGGTAGCACCGCTTCCACCAACTCTAAGTCTAAGTCCGACACTTCGTCGCTCAGGGGGTTCCCGAAAACGCCCCGCGCTTTCAGGGCACGAAGGAAGCGGTAGAGGTTCTCATTACGCCCGCCCTCTGCGAAGGGGTTGGGGCGGAACAGTTCGCTATCTTCAAACCCTGCTTGGGGAATTTCCCTCAACAGCAGGGGGACAAGTTCCTCAGTAGGGTCAAAGGGGGTCGCGTTGGCGACAGGGCGAAGTAGGTGTATCTGCCGTCCGTCGCCTGCTATGACGATGTTGTTGCCCGCAGGGAGCAGGTCAAAGGTAAGACACAGGGCGTTTGTCTTACGGACGGAACGGTCAAAGCGCAAGCGGTCGTCTACCCTGATAGCGATGTGTAGTCCCCCTGACGGCGTAGAGGCGGTGTAGACAACATAAGGTTGCCCTTCCATTAGCAGGCGCACCTGCTCCATCATCTCCGCCCACTCAGCGTCAGACAGATGTTGATAGTAGCCCTGCTTCCGTCGCCCTTCAATATCTATGACGATGACCCCATCGGCTACAACACCGCCCACAAACTGAGCAGTATGAGCCGTAGGGTGAACACCCGTTAGCGTGTTCCACTTGCTCGGCTGAGGGGCTTTGTTCTCCCCGCACCCATACAAAGCCCTCACGATACCCTGCTGAAGGACTTCTTCAGCACGGCGCGGTTTGCGTTCAGTCCGAATGCTTCCATTAGCGATTGTCGGTCTCATCTGCTCACCTCATCGGTGTTTACGAAACTCGCGTCGGGAAAGTTCCCGCAAACATCATACCACATCGGCGACGGCTTTGTCAAGTCCCCCCACCAAAACTTGTATTTTTGCGGGGGAGGGGGCAAGGGGGGTGGGGGCACACAAACACAAACCGAGCAGGGGGCAAACAAAGGACAGGCAGGGCAACCCCTGCTTGCCTTCTCACCCCTGCGATAGCAAGGTGTATGTTGATATTTCTAACCCTGCTATTTTAGAAAAGAGAGTATTCTCTTTTCTTTCGGTAGACAGTATGTCTCTATCTCCTATCTGCACTCTCTATGAGAAGCAATATCTTTGCTTCTCATAGAGAGTGCTATTGATAGATATATATAACCCCCTATAGAGTATATATACTCTATAGGGGGGTTTTTAGGGGGGAACTGAGAGTAGTGCTTCAACTTTCAGTGAGCAGGGGGCAGTGCTGTTGAAGAGAACCCCCTCACCCCCCTACCCCCCTCTCCCCCGCGCTCCGTGAAAACATTAGTTATGCGGTAAAGGGGGGATGGAAGGGAAGCAGAGTGAGCGGGGGGTTGCCCTGCTTTTTACCTGAACGCCCCCGAAACTGTTATTTTTACCTGCGTCAGGGCTTGACATTTCGGGAGCGGGTGTGGTATCATATGGGTAGCAGGCTCAACGACTACTTCCGAAGTCTGCTGAATGAGGTGAGACCTATGACTGTCAGTGTCAAACTGTCTGAGGTTCAGCGCGTAGAGGACGCGCTTCAGTTTCTGCTAACCGTGCGTGCGCCTGTTGTTGTGGGCGACCTGAACCTGTCCAAGCGCACTTGGAGAGGGCAACCTCTCAGTGAAGTAAACCTCTCCGAAGTCGCTGATAACCTGACCGAGCAGGAAAAGATTGTCGTGAACTACTCCGCCCTGCTGATACAGTGGGGACGGCAGTATGAGCGCAACCGTCTGATGTGGGGTGATGAAGATGACGACGATGAGGATAACTGACCTACTGCAGGAAATGCAGACAGCGGACGCTATCGTGTCCCTGTTAGAAGTCCGCTTGCCGATAGTCGTAGGAGACTTAGACTTCTTCGCGGGCACTTGGAAGGGTCTGCCTATACACCCGAAGGAAGCGGGGCAAATGGAAGACATCATCAACAACCTGAATGATGAGCAGACGATGGTGGTCAAATACTCCGCCCTGCTTGTGAATTGGGGGCGAAAGCACGAAATCGCCCGACTGTTGCAGATAACACCGCTTGGGAACCTTTCTTCTGCTGACGCCGTATTGGGGGTTAGCAGTGGCGCAGAGACGGTTGTTGATGAGACAACAACGATGGTTGCTGAGAGCAACAACACTAACTGATAGGAGGTCTACTATGCCTAAGATGAAGCACCCGATGATTGACGCTGAAGTGTCTCAGGTGAACACCGAGACTGCTATTGCGAACCCTGTTGACCGACTGTGGGCTGAAATGCCTACCAAACAGCGCGTGATTGCGAAGCGCGGGGATACCGTTATCTACGGCGACTATATTGAGTTGCCCCAAGTGCTTCGCCGTCTACAGGAAGTATTCGGTATGAACTACTCTATCGGCTTCGCACCGCCGACTTTCTATGAGAACACCGTAGCAGTGCGGGCGGTAGTGGTAGCAGGGGATACGCGAGTAGAGGGCTACGGCACTGCGCCTATCCGCAACGGCGATGTGGAGACCGCTATCAAGTCCGCCGAGACCGACGCCGTGAAACGCGCCTGTCGCTACTTGGGTATCGGGGCGTTCCTCTATGAGAAGGGACTGACCGAAGTCGGCAACGGCAACGGCGGTAGCAAGGAGACCGCTAAGCGCAACAGCAACGGTAAGGCGAAGCCTGCCCCTGCTACTGCAGGCGAACTGCCGAGCCTGTCCGACGAACTGAAGGAAGCCGTAGTCCGCGCCTTTCAGCGGGGTATGTCCGACGAACTCATCACCTTTGAGAAGGGCTACGCCTACCTGCGCAAGTATGCCTCTGCGAAGCAGGCGAACTCCCTTGTCTACTACCCTGACTTGGTAGAGGAATTCTGCGACCGTGTAGTGGTTGTAGACGACGACAGCGAAGTCCGCCAATTGGTCAGCGAACTTGTCAGCACTGCCATCCAACGCTTCAAGAACAAGGAAGATTGGCAGGATTACTACGACTACGACGCCGACGGCGAAGACGAAGACGAACTCTTCGGCTAAGCACAACCGCCCCCTGCTAACAGCGGGGGGCAACCTTTCACTGCGAGGTGATGAAGATGGCTATGAGTATGATGAAGCCCTACAATCTGCTACACTTAGAGGCGGAACCGATGTCTGAGCCTGAACCGCTCCACGCCCTGCTTTACTTCCTGAACGGGAAGCGACTGCAGATAGTCGGGGCGAAGGGCGAAATCGCAACGCTCAATCTGTCTACTGTTGACGATTACTTTGACACCTTCATAGCCCTGCTCCACGCCTTGCGCGAAAAGCACGGGCGTATCCTCATCAGGGACGAACACCTTGCACATCTGCCTGCCCACTTTGACGGCTACTTTGAGCCATACCACACACCTGCGCAAGGGGGTGAGGGGTAGTGAGGGGACTGCCTGCTTGGGTCAGCAACCTACTTGAGGAACCCACCGTTCAACGGTGTCAAGTGTATCACCGACGGCGAGGGCGACCGCCGAAGGACGCCATAGACCTACCCCTTCCCCTGCTTTGCGCCATAGACGCAGGGCAGACTACGGGCGTAGCCCTGTTTACCCCTGCTTGGGGCGTAGTGTTGGAAGCGAAAGATGAGGATTTCGCTTTCGCTAAGACCCTGTTCCGACGCCTTCCGAAGCAGGCGACGGTGTGCATAGAGAGTGGGTTCTGCCCTTCCGCTGAGGCAGTGTACCGAGCAGGGGTGTATACAGGCTTAGCCTTTGCACGGGGTATCACCCCTGCCCTGATACACCCCAACGCGAAGGCGAAGGTCTACAAGCAGTCGCCCCCTGCTGAGAAACGCTCAGTCATAGCCCACTCTTTCAATATCTTCAACTTCGCTTATGGCGGAACCGATGGCGAAGGGCACTTCCAACACGCTTGCGACGCCGTAGGGATAGCCTTCGCCTACCTACGAAACACCTATAATCTGCCACTTCCCAACTTTCGCCTGTCGCTCTTTCAGAATTGGTGAGATGAGCGGGGGCGAACATAGACGGGGGGCAACGGACTGCCCCCCTCTTTTTATCGGACATATCAACGACATATCAAACACTTATCAACAGCATATCAAATGTAGAGTAGGTTCAAAGCGGGGGACTTATCGCACACTTTCGCACACCTCTGCGTTTCCCCTGCTAACCCCCAAAGTGCGAAAACTCGCACTTTTGGCAGTTTACTTTTGGCGCAGGATGGGGTATAATGTAGGTGGAGGTGCGAACTATGCGAACTGTGAGTGTACGGTACAAAAGCCCATTCAGTACGACGGACGCAGGCGACATCGCCGTTTACCTGACTGACCTGTTGCGGAGCAACCCGATTGCTGACTTCTACCTCATCGTCTTACCCAACCGCACCCTTGCGGTGGGTGCGCCGAAGGGCGAGAAGTATGAGCGGTGGCGGGTCAAGGAACTCCGCTTTATCCGCGACGACAAATTCCGCCCCTACTTCCTATACTTCAGCCCTGAGCCTCTGCCACAGTGCGAATACTGTGCGCTGTTCTACGGCGGGATTATGGGCAAGGTGGAGCGCGAAGCCCCCTCTGCCCCCCTGAACTTCTACCTCGTGGAAGGCGACCTACGCCTGAAGGAGTGGGAGACCAAAGCGGGCGCGACGAAGGAAGCCGTGTGGGAAATCTTCAAGGTCAACAACGAAGGCGGGGTTGCCACCATCCGCCCCCTGCTTGCCGACGGCGACGCTATGTTGACCGTGAAAACCGACGCGCCGTTCTTCGCCGTGTTTCACCCCCTTGTTGACTTCCTTGAGTGGGTGCTTGCACAGTAAGATGAGCAGGGGCAGGGAACTCCCCTGCCCCACCAACCGTATTCAGAGATGTGAGGTGAACACTATGGAACTGATGATTGAGACTGAAGCACAGACGCAGGCACAGCCCGTTGAGCGGGGCAGTCGCTATGTCATTCGGATAGCCAAGCGCGAGGGGCTTACTCGCCTGTCTACCGAATACTACTCACGCTATATCCTGCGCAACCTGCGGTGGACAGGGTTAGAGGAGACCTCTATCGTGCAGGTCAATACGCCTCGCGCCCTGCTACTCTTCACCTCTCACATTCGCCCTATAGACGCCGACGCCATCCGCAACGCCTTCAGTGTGTTCCCTGATGTGGAGATTTACCCCATCGTAGAGGATGTGGAGCGGGGCAACCCCTATCGGGGAACCTTCTGCGTCCGCACTTACTCCAACCGCAAGTCTACGCGCCTGCCGAGAGTGGCGAAGTATCTGAACCACTACCGTTGGGTGGTGTATGAGAAGGTAGGGGGCGAGAAGCACGGTATACTAATCTCTGAGGAACCCAACGCTATCTACACCGCCGACCTTACTTCTGACGCCTACCTTATCACTGCCTCTGATGAAGAGGATAGTATCTGCTATGCCGACCTTACGGGCTATCACGCTAACTTCACCATTCCTCTCTTCTATGCCTGTCTCTAAGTGAGGTGAAACTATGAGAGCAATTGAACTATTCACAGCCGACGCACGGGAAGTAGTTATGACGCTGAAGCCGTCCGACATACGCAACGCCGACGCCCTGCTCCTTACCGAGCAGGGGGTCTACCCTGTGCAGGGACTACAGTCTCTGTTGAATGACCCTAAGTATGAGGCGACCGCCATCCTATCCAACGACCTTCCCAAGCCCCTGCCCTCAGATGAGGTCTATCTGCGTCCGTTCATAAATGTCGCCTATGCCCTGAACGCCCCTTTCGGGGCGGACACCATCTATGTTATCAAACCTCGTACATCTAACAGCGCAAAGCGCGGGCGAGGTGTGGTATAATGAGAGTAGAGGTGAACACTATGACACTAACGGCTGAACAGATGGGTTTTCTGAGCGTCTCCGACGCTCTCACTATTCTGCGGGCAGGGCTTCCTGTTTACATCGCCTCTGCCCCCGAAGTGGGCGGGGCTTTACCCCTGCGCGGGGGGTGGAAAGATGATGAGGGCAATCTACCCTACGAAGTGTTCTGCGTCTACCTGTCAAAGGACACAGCCCTGCAGGTAGCACGCGCCTTCGGGCAGAAATTCATCATCTCTATCACCCCGAACCCCGAAGCGACGGGGCGGGTGTACCTACTGCAGGATACTATGCGCAACAAGGTACTATCCCTGCGCTATGAGGGTCTCTATGTCGCCGACGGTACACATCTCCTCACCAAAGCCGACGGGGAACTGCGCTTTGAGCCTATCGGGGAAGTGCAGTCCCTGCCTGCGGACATCACCTTCCCCTCTACCGACTAACTCTCCCCCTGCTCTTTGCCCTGCCTCGCCTCGCCGTCAGCGGGGCGGGGCTTTCACCTCTTACACACACACACACACGCACTGTCTACCTACGCGCCTACGCGCGTGCGTGCGCCTGCGCGTGCGCGTTCCTTATGCAGGCGACGCCTATCAAATCCCGTATCTTTGGCAGTTGAAAAGCGGGCGCAGATGGGGTATAATCTCAGCAGAGGTGAAAACTATGCAGACCCAAATCTTTCCGCAGGGCAAGCAGTATCTGATACGGGTGCGCAAGCAGTGGGCTGTGCGCACAGACGAAAACACCTATGCACGGCATATCTTCCGCAACCTGCAACCGCCTGTTGCAGAGGCGACTACGCTAACGCTAATCAACACGCGCCGACATCTCTACTTCCTGACCTCGCCTATCAGCCGAGACGACGCCTACCGTATCTTTATCGGGTGGGGGAGCCTGCCGTATGTTGAAGTGTACCCCATCCTGCGCGACACCGAACACGGCTATCCCTATCGGCGCATTATGTGCGTCCGAACCTACCCGAACCGCAAGTCCGACCGCCTGCCGAAAGTAGTGAAACACATTCCGAACTATCGGTGGGTAGCCTACGAAAAAGCGGGGGCAGTGGAAGGGCTACTCATCTCTGAGGAACCGCCTGTCGTGCCGTATCCGTGCGAACACGCTACCGAAGCCCTTACTATTACCTGCTTCTCAGAGGAAGGTCTTATCCGCTATACGAACCTTGTGGGGTACTACCCCGAATTCACCCTGCCCCTGCGCTAAGCGGGGGCGGGGTAAATCCCGTATCTCTAACAGTTGAAAAATTGCGCGAGATGGGGTATAATACAATCAGAGGTGAACACTATGCTGAACTTTATACGCGAGCAGTGCGAGCGACTGTCGGACGACCACTTCGTGGTCTTACTGCCGAGCCTTATTGAACTCGCCGACGCCCTGACGGTAGTCGGCTGTGTACCTGTCGTGGGGTTGCGATATATCCTCAATCACCCTGAAAAATTCATCGCCATACCCCTGCATAAGGCACACCTACCGCGCGACCTGTATACCCTATACGGGGATGTGCTATACCTGCGCCCGTTCAGCGACACCGCGAAGTCTATACAGGCTCCCTTCGGCGTAGACACCATCTACGCCATCAAACGCCGCGAGCCGAAACCGCGCACGGGGGCATACAAACTGCCTGCCCCTGCTAACCGCTAACCTCTCCTACCGCGCCCCTCGCCACTCGGCGGGGGGCTTTCGCACACACACCTACACACACACACATACACAGGCACGCAGTGCCCCCCTTGTAATTCCTACAGGCTCCGCCTGCACCTGCTACTTCCTATCCGAAAGTCCGAAATCTCGCACAATTAGCAGTGTGCAAGCAGGCGCGAGGTAAGGTATAATTCCTTCAGAGGTGAAACACTATGATTGGACTGCAAGCCGTATACTCGGAAGCCGTGCGCAATAATAAAGCACGGGCAAGCGGACAATTTTACGAGGCTCACAGCCGTCTCATCGGACGCTATTGCGACTTGTATAGCGTCCCTTTCGCGAATGCTTGCATAGCATTCGCGCGACTGTCCCCCCGTACATCTGTCAGCCTCAATCTCAAGGCATTCGTGCTATTATTAGATGGCAAGCCTAAGCCTAATGGCGTGCTATCGGCTAATTGGCAGTCAGCACAGCAGGCTCTCACACTCTCTGAGGAACAGGTACACTGCTACTTATACGGGGAACCGCTGACTAAGGTGCGAGCATTCGCTCGGAACCTGTTATTAGACACAGGTGTCATTACATTAGACGCGATTATGTGCCGTATCCTGCGAGACTACTTCCCTATCCCATCCCTAAATCACCTGTTTCAGCACTATGCCGAATGGCATAGCAGGATATATCCTGCCATTCGCGAATTAGAACCTGCTGTTCCTCCGTATCAAATACAGGCTGTGCTGTGGGATTATGCAAGGCGAGTATACTCACCCGTCCCTACCCACACGCCTTTCCTCTGATAATTGCGAGGGACGCAAGCGCGTCCCTCGCCTCTCTCTCACATACACACACATACAAATACGGGTATATACGCGCGTGCGCGTGTGCGTGTGCGTGTGCGCTATATAGGATACTCTCAAAAACCCGTATTTCTAACAGTTCAAAAACGCTGTGAATGTGGGTATAATCTCAGTATGGGAAACAATACTCAGCAGTTAGGATACTTGACGATTGCAGGCGTATACCGCCTGCTGAAGGCAGGAATTCCTGCCTATATAGCGTCCGCGCCTATTGAAACAAATGCCTTGCCACTTCAAGGTGGATGGGTAGATAGCGACGGCAAGGTACACCTTGACTTAGCACAGGCGTATCTGAATAAGGATACCGCCTTAGAAATTGCGCGAACCTTTCAGCAGGAATGCATACTTGCCTTAGAACCTAATCCTAATGCGCAAGGTAAAGTGTTCCTGCTGAAAGACTTGCCTCTGAACCGCGAAATATGCCTGCGCTATGCAGGCGGTTATACCGCTGATGGCGAACATATAATCACAGCGGTACAGGATGGCAAGGCGGTTCCTTTCCTGCAGGAATTAGTAGAAAGTGTTCCTGTAGAAATATCCTTCCTGCCTGTGAAATAACATAGCATAGGCAGGCAGGCAAGCATAGCAGGCAGGCAGGCGAATAGCCTCGCCTGCCTATTATTATTCGCCTCTCGCCTCTCTCTCTCTCGGCTCTCTCTCTCGGCTCTCTCTCTCGG
>Ga0308419_1000251_pt1 | contig 42090 bp, 33 predicted proteins | sample HotsprSampleMS50_FD_203674 | JGI IMG/M metagenome (GOLD analysis project Ga0308419, IMG submission 203674) | Hot spring phototrophic mat microbial communities from Mushroom Spring, Yellowstone National Park, Wyoming, United States - 20090730_MS50 ... | reverse complement strand
GAATCTGGAATCCCGCCGCCGAGTGTCTGCCCCGGCCGGCACTGGAAACCCTTCAGTTCGAACGGCTCCGGGAACAGATCGAGCGGGTTTGGCGCGCCGTGCCCTGGTATGCGGACAAGATGCGGGCGGCCGGAATGACACCGGCTTCCCTCCAGACGCTCCAGGACGTCCGGCGCCTGCCTTTCACGACCAAGGACGACCTTCGCCGCGCCTATCCTTTCGGCGCGTTCGCCGTCCCCATGCGCGAGATTGTCCGGATCCACGCCTCCACGGGAACCACCGGAAAACCCACCGTGGTTGGGTATACCCGTCGCGATATGGAGACCTGGACCGAAGTCGTCGCTCGTTTTCTGGTCTCGGGAGGGTTGACCGACGAGGATATAGTCCAGATTGCCTTCGGCTACGGTCTCTTTACCGGTGGCTTCGGTCTCCATTACGGCGTCGAGCGGGTGGGAGCGGCGGTCATTCCCGCCTCCTCGGGCAACACCGAACGGCAACTCCTTCTTCTTCGCGATTTCGGTACCACGGCGTTGGTCTGTACCCCTACCTACGCCGTTCATCTTGGCGAAGAACTCCATCGGCTGGGCTGCGACGGCCCCCCGCTGGCGCTTCGAGTCGGCTTCTTCGGCGGCGAGTTCTGGACCAACGAAATCCGTGATAAGATTCAGTCGCTGCTCGGGATCTTTGCGACCGACAATTACGGATTGTCCGAAGTGATGGGACCGGGCGTCAGTGGCGAATGCGTGGAGCAGCGGGGCATGCACATCCAGGAGGATCATTTCCTTTTCGAGATCGTCCATCCCGACACCATGGAGCCCCTGCCGGACGGGGAAACCGGGGAGGTGGTGATCACGACTCTGACCAAAGAGGGGATGCCGGTCATCCGGTATCGCACCCGGGATATCACCCGCGTCATTCCCGAGCCCTGTCCCTGCGGGCGAACCACTCGGCGCATGGAGAAGGTGACGGGCCGGACGGACGACATGCTGATCATTCGTGGGGTCAATATCTTTCCCTCTCAGGTCGAGGAGGTTCTGCTCCGGTTCCAGGGGACGGCGCCTCATTATCTCCTGGTGGCTTCCCGCGAGGGGGCGCTGGATCAGTTGGAGGTGAAGGTTGAGATGTCGGAGGCGCTCTTTACGGATGAGATGCGCAAGCTGACGGCGGTCAAGGAGGCGCTTCAGCATCGGCTGGACAGCGCGCTGGGGATCCGCTGCAAATTAACCCTGGTTGAGCCGGGTACGTTGGAACGCTTTACGGGCAAGGCCAAACGGGTGGTGGATACGCGGCGGTTCTGAGGGACCATGACGCCCATTGCGCAGATTCAACGGCAGCATGGCCTGATCGGCCGGGAGCGGGAGCTTCGGCTGGCCATGGCGGTTCTGTCCTCGGGGCGTCATCTTCTCCTGGAAGGACCCGTGGGCGTCGGGAAGACGACCGTCGCGCTGGCGGTGTGCGCCTATCTTGGGCGGCGGGTATGGCGGGTGGATGGGGATGATCGGTTTACGGAGCAGAAGCTGAGCGGCTGGTTCGATCCGCCGCTGGTCCTCAAGGCGGGATACGGCCCTGCCTCCTTCACCCCTGGGCCGCTGGCCGAGGCGATGCGAGAGGGCGGAATCCTGTTTATCAATGAGCTCAACCGCATGCCCGAATCCGTTCAGAATGTGCTGCTGCCGGCCCTGGATGAAGGGGCGATTCAAATTCCCCATCTCGGGGAGTGGCGGGCCAGGCCGGGATTCCAGGTCGTGGCGACGCAAAATCCCGTCGAATACGTCGCGACGGGACATCTCTCCGAGGCTCTTCGCGATCGTTTCGAGCACGTCGGGCTGACCTATCAGGACGAAGCGGAGGAAATCGCCATCGTGCGACGACACGTGCCGCAGGCCCCGGACGAGCTGGCCCGGGAGGCCGTTCGCCTCGTCCGGGAGACCCGGCGACATCCGGCCTTCCGCCGAGGCGCTTCCGTCCGGGCCGCCATTGCCCTTGCGGAGCTCGCGTTGGCGCTGGGCGGCCTTCCCGCATTGGCCGACGCGGCGGAAGTGGCCCTGGCCACGCGGGTGGAGGTCAACGACGAGGAGGGTGCCGACCTCAAGGGACTTCTTCGTGGGCTGACGGAAGAAAAAAAAAAGAATCTCTGCGTGATCTCTCCGTCCCCGAGCTGACGCCGGTGGCGGTGGCGCCTTCCGGTCCAACGCCTGATTCTCTGTGTGAACTTCGAGATCGGTTGCAGAAGCATTATGCCCAGGGGGGCGCGCCGTTGAACGGCTGGACTCTGGCTGAAAAAGTCTCCGATATTGGATTTGAGACGGCCGACAAGGCGTTGAAAGAAGAGGCGGTGCGTCTGGCGGCGCGCGCCGTTCTGCGGCGGGCCTGCCGCATGGTTGGTCCGTTGCGGCTGACCAAGCGAAAGCGGACGGACATGATGCGGGAACCGTTCCGGGGCGAACTCGATGTCGGCCGGACGCTGGATAATATACTGGGCCGCGAGCCCCAGGATCCGCGGGACTGGGTCATGATCTCGCGGGAGGAGCATGAACGTTCCGTCTGCCTCATGATGGATGTGTCGCTCAGTATGGCCGGCCGAAACCTGGCGCTCGCCGCATTGGCCTGCGCGGTGCTGGCGCTGAAGATTCCTTCCGGCGATCTGGCGCTGGTGGCGTTCGACAGCATCGCGCGAGAGGTCGTGCCACTGGGCGAGGCGGTTCCACCGGAAGAGGTGGTTCGCCGGATTCTTCGTTTGCCGGCCCGGGGTTATACGAATCTGCATGACGCCCTGCGGTTGGGGTGGAAGGCGCTTCAGAGCGTCAAGCGCGGTCGGCGGGTAGGGCTATTGGTGACGGATGGGGTGGCCACGGTGGGCGAGGACCCCCTCGCCTTGGCGGCACCGTTTCCAGTGCTCCATGTGTTGATGACTGAGGACGGCAAGACAAACGAGCCCTTATGCCGGAAGATGGCCCGGCTGGGGCGCGGCCATCTGCTGCGGATTCGAAACTTTGACGAAATGCCGGGCCGAATGTTGGAACTGGCCCATCGCCTTTAGGGAGAACCCGGATGACATCACGCGAGATCGTTCGACTCAACTTGACCCATGGCGGAGCGCAACGTCCCGGATTTGATTTTGACGGGGGACGGAGGCAGGATATCCTCTGGGCTACGCTCTCACCGTCCCGGCGTTGGGCTCAACGCCGATGGCGGGAGGGAGATTTCGAATATTACGACGATGCCTGGGGAAATGTCTGGCATCGGAAACCGAACATGTCCGAGGTGGGGGAGGTGTGTCAACCCGTTCTTAAGGACTGGCGCCGGTTGGATACTTTTGTCCTTCCGGATTTCGACGATCCGGCACGCTACGCGGCCATGGCGGCCTTTTTCCGGGAGGACCGGCAGGAACACTTTCGGATGGTCTTTTTGCCGCTCTGGATCTTTGCCGTCTGTCGGTATCTCCGAAAGATGGAGATTTATCTGATCGACCTGATCGAGTATCCGGAGGAGATTGATCGGCTTCATGCGCGTGTGGCGGCTCTGACCGAGAGGGTCCTTCGGCGATGCGCCGCCGCTGGGGCCGATGGGGTCTTTTTTTGCGAGGATTGGGGCGTGCAGGATCGTCCTCTCGTGTCCCCCCAGATGTTTCGAGAACGGTTTGCCCCTCATTACCGGCGCCTGACCGCGGCTGCGCACGAGTGTGGGCTGAAGGTGGTCATGCACTCCTGCGGCAACAACACCCAGCTTTTAGAGGATTTTGCGGAGACAGGGCTCGACGGATTCCAATTCGATCAGCCGGCCGTGTACGACATGCCGGCGCTGGCGGCGTTTCTGCGAAAAAAGAAGATTGGACTTCATGCGCCTCTGGATATTCAGCGCGTGCTGCCGACAGGAGATCGGGCGCTCATCGAACGGGAGGCCCGCCGGATGGTGGATCTGTTCCGGGGCGGGCTTATCCTCAAGAACTATCCGGATCTTAAGGGGATCGGGGTGAAACCTGAATGGGACCAGTGGGCCTACGAGGCTTTTCTGGCGGCGGCCGGGCCTGGCTTATGAGTCCCGCTTGCCGGATCCCCCCGTATGCGATAGAGTGAGGCGGAGTTTTTTCAGAAGAGCGAAAGAGGAGTTCCCATGCCCAAGAAAAAAGTTCTGATTCCGACCAAGCTCGATGCGATTGCGGCGGAGATTTTGGAGGGGAGTGGGCAATACCAGGTCGTGCAGGACGACAAAACCCCGCTCGAGACCCTGGTTCGGAATCATGCCGACGCGTACGCGATGATCGTCCGGAGCGAGAAGGTCACCGCTCCGATTCTGGAAGTGCTTCCTTCGTTGAAAGTGGTGATCCGGGCGGGGGCAGGGTACGACACGATTGATATTCGACAGGCGCGCCGGCGCGGGGTGGACGTCATGAATACCCCGGGGGCCAACTCCAACGCCGTCGCCGAAGAGGTGATCGCCTTGATGCTCGCCGACGCCCGCCACATCGTGAAAGCCGATACCGATACCCGTGCCGGCGGATGGGAGAAAAAGGCCTTCATGGGACGTGAGATCGCCGGCAAGACCATTGGAATTGTCGGGCTGGGTCATATCGGTCGACTGGTGGCCAAACGTCTTTCCGGCTTTGAATGCAGGTTTCTCGGCTACGATCCGCTGATCGCGCCCCAGCGGGCCGAGGAGCTTGGGGTCACCCTTACCAGTCTCGAAACGCTCTTCGCCGAATCGGACTATGTCACCCTCCACGTTCCCCTCACAGACGAGACGCGTCAAATGGTCAACGAGGGTCTGCTTATGCGGATGAAGCGAGGCGCGACGCTGATCAATTGTGCCCGCTATGGAATCGTGGACATGGCCGCCCTGCGCCGGGTGAAACCGCTCAAGGGTCTTCGGTTTCTCAACGATGTCTATGAAAAGGACGAGCCGGGGCCCAAACCGGATGCCGATCTGATGGATTTGATGCTTCCCCATCTGGGGGCGAACACATTCGAAGCGAACTGGAATGCAGCCCGCCGGGCGGCCGAGCAGCTCATCGAATACGATGAGAAAGGGATTACCTCCTATGTCGTCAATCGCGACATTCCGGAGGGACTCGATCCGGCCTACGGCGAGCTGACCTTTGTGCTTGCCAAACTGGCTCGGGCGCTGGTGGGGCGTGAAAACAAGCTGATGCGGATCGAGACCAGTTTTTATGGGACCCTCGAGCCGTTCGGGGAATGGCTCCTGGTGCCGTTGGTCTCGGCCATCTGGAACGAGTTTGATCGTTCCATGGATGCCGGTGCCGCGCGCCAGTTCTTGAAGGAACGAGGCATCGAATACGAAAACCGGAAGGGCGATCCGAAGAAAGGATTCGCCAACTCGATCACGGTGGATATGACAGTCGGGGTGGGCGGGCAGACGCTCCTGACGGTGAGCGTGCGCGGCACGGTGGCCGAGCGCACCCTGATGATCTCACGAGTGGACGAATTCGACCGACTGTACTTCGAGCCGAAGGGCTTCACGGTTTATTTCCAATACGACGATCGGCCGGGCGTCGTCGGCGCGATCGGCATGGCGTTGGCCTCGGCTGGCATCAACATCGAAGATGTCCGCCATTCGCACAGCGAACGCACGGGTCAGTCGCTCGTGATGATGCGGGTCAACAAGCCCGTGGCGCCGGCCCTGATCAGCCAGATCGCGGGGGAGATCAAAGCCTCCCGCGCCGTCGGTCTCACCTTCTGAGGCGGGGTGTTGGTTCGGCCGCCAGGCACTGGCGGATGGTGGCGGCGAAATCCGCAAGGAAGCGGGGGATGGAAAACCGCTCGGCCTGCGCGCGAATGGCGAGGGGATCCCACAGATGGGCTTCGGCCTTCTGGATGGCCTCGTAGAGGGACTCTTCCGTCTGGGTCTCGAAGAGGAAGCCGGACACACCAGGAAGAACGGTTTCGGTGGCGCCGCCGCGTCCGAAGGCGATGACGGGGCGTCCGCAGGCCATGGCCTCGAGGGGAATGATGCCGAAATCCTCTTCGCCAGGGAAAATCAGAGCGCGGCATCTCTGATACAGGCGGCGGAGGTCGGGATCGGAAACGCGGCCGAGGAATTCGATCGTCGGTCCGGCCAGGCTTTCCAAGCGCCGCCGTTCGCTTCCTTCCCCGACCACCTTCAGCGGAAGATGGAAACGGTGGCAGGTTCGGATGGCGAGGTCTATCTTTTTGTACGGCACCAGTGCCGAGGCGGCCAGGTAGTAATCGCCGGGGGGGTCGCCCGAGGGACGCCAGTAGTCGGTGTTGGCGGGGGGATAGACGCACAGCGCCTCGCGGCCGTAAAAGCGGCGGATCCGCTCTTGAACATGCCGGCTGATGGCGACGAAACAATCCACGTTGGCGTTGGCCTGGCGATCCCAGCGGCGCAGGAGGGCGATGGCCGGGGTAGCGACCAGCCGCCGGAGGGGAGATCGCCCGAAATATTCGTCGCGGAAGAGCCAGGCATACCGCATCGGGGTGAAGCAGTAGCAGAGATGGCGTCCCTGCGGCGGGCGGGGCAATGCTTTGATGACGCAGTGACTGGTTGAAATCAGGAGATCGCCTTCCGGACGGGGAAGCGTACGAAGGGCGAGGGGGAAAAGGGGGAGTAGATGGCGGTAGAAGGCCGTGATCCCGGGCCATCGTTGCAACCAGGAGGTTTGAATGCGATGGCGCCGGATTCTTTCGGAGATGGCGGCGGGATTGGCCAAGAGGGTCAGAATGGGGGCCTCCGGGAAACCATCTGCAAGCAGCTCCAGAACCCGTTCGCCGCCCCGCATGCCGGTCAGCCAGTCATGGGCCAGCGTGACCCTCAGCTCGCCCGGCCAATCGGGGGGAAAGGGGGAAACAGGAGAAGTCATGAGTCGGGCGTCTCCGATTGTGGACAGGTGCTTGTATAGACCTCCAGCGTGGCGGCCGCCGTTCGGTCCCAGTGGAATAGCGAGGCGCGGCGACGGCCGGCCTCGGACAACCGCGCGGCCAGTGCGGCATCGAGGAGGGGCTGGAGTAGAAGATGGGCAAAGGCTTCGGGGTCCGTCGGGTCACCGTAGAGGGCGGCATCTCCGGCAACTTCCCTCAACGCGGTGGCCGGCCCACATACAACCGGCGTGCCGCAGGCCATGGCTTCGACAACGGGGAGGCCGAATCCCTCGTAACGGGAGGGCAGAACGAGCAGATCCGATTCCTGATAGGCCTTGAGCAACGCCGCATCGTCGAGGTATCCAGCCCAGAGGACCGAGGGGCCGAGCGCCAGTTCGCTCACCAAGCGGGGCGCCTCCGGATACCGAGGATCCGGAGGCCCGGCAATCAGAAGCTGGACCGGGAACGGCGCCCGCCGTTTAAGGATGGCGAAGGCACGGATCAGGGCGGGCAGGTTTTTGTAGGGATCGAAGCGGCCAACGTAGAGAACTTGCCGAAGCGCGTCAGGTGCTTTCACGGAACGCCTGGCGGAGGGGGGACGGAAGCGGGGTGAGACGCCGTTCCATACGGCTCGAAAGCGGGAATGGTCCTGCGTCGGCACGGCCAGGGCCCGGAGACAATCCGTTCGCGCGGCCTCGCTGACGCAGAGGATGGCATCCGCTCGGCGGGCGGTCTCATGCATCAGCCAGCGGTAGAGCCAGAAGAGTCGCGACTTACGGGATCGGGGCGCGTGGTCTTTCAGGAGGAGCGGGATGACGTCGTGAAGCGTGACGACGAGAGCGGGGCGACGTGGCCGTCGGCGCGGAAACGCGGGGAGGGGGATGAGATAGTTGGGCGAGTGATAGAGGTCCGCGCCTTCCCGTTTCAGGAGGGGACCGAGGAGGACCTGGTTCCGGATGGAGAAGAGATCCCAGCCGACCAGACGGCTTTCGAAACGGGGATTCGCGCGGAGACCGCTTTCGTCCATGATCCGATCCTGCTGGTTGGCATCATCAAAAAGGACGGTGAAACGATGCGGCGTATCGAGACGGTGGAAGGCCGCTAGGAGTTCGCGGCAATAGGTCCCAATTCCGCTCAGTTGAGGAAAGATCCAGCGGGCATCGAAGACGATTTTCATGAGACGACCAGATTCCGATAGGCAGTCCACGTGAGACGGGCTGTCTCTTCCCAACGGAAGCGCGCGGCATGGGCAAGGCCCCGCTGGATGGCCGTCTCCCGGGCGTTGGTATCGTGTAGGAGGGATCGGAGTGCGTCCGCCCAGGGTGAAGGATCGTCCAGGGGAAGAAGGGCAGCGGCTCCGCCGCTTAACACCTCGGGATAGGACCCCCGATCGGAGGCGATTACGGGAGTTCCGCACGCCATGGCTTCGAGCGGGGGGAGTCCGAACCCTTCGTAAAAGGAGGGCGTCAGCAGCGCATCGGCGCAGGCGTAAAGGGGGGGCAAATCGGCGTCGGCGACATGCCTGAGCCACAGGATCCTGTCGCGGTTCCTGGATTGTTCGATGCGAGTCCAGATGGAGCCCATTTTCCAACCTGGCCCCCCCGCCAACACAAGGTGTCCTGGATAATCGTCAAGAGCGTCCAGCAGATCCACAAGGAAGGAAATATTTTTACGGGGCTCGATGGTTCCGACATGCAGGAGGTAGGCTTGCGGAAGCGAGAGCCGACGCCGCGCGACCTTCTTTTCGTCTTGGGTTAGAGGACGGAAATGGCGTGACACCCCCAGGGGAGTGACGAAAATGCGTTCGGCGGGGACGTGGAGCAGCCTCTGAATTTCCGAGGCGCTGAACTGGGAGATGGTGAGAACCCCATCGGCCCGGCGCAGGGTTTCTGGGATGGTACGCTCGAGGTGATGCAGGTTGCGGGTTTCGACGAAATCGGGATACCGTCGAAAGGAGAGGTCGTGGAGGGTAACCAGCGATCGGCCGGTCCGCAGCGGAGGAAGGTAGAAATTCGGGAAGTGGTATAGATCGGCCGATCCGGCCAGCCTGTCATAGGGAGGGAATCCCACGGTTTTCCAGAGGCGCATGACCATTCGACCGGGAAGGAGACGAATCGGTTGGTATTCGACGCCGGCCGCGACGATCGGGGGACCTTTACGCCGCCAGTCAAACCAGGCGAGGCGCAGAGTGTCACCGGGGCCGAACCACGCTGGCAGATGCTCGGCCAGCATTCGAGTATAGCGGCCGATTCCGGCCAGTGGGCCGCACGCCGGCTGGATATCCAGACAGATCTTCATGGGCGGATTGCTATTATCCCCCTGCTTCGATAGAGTACAAGTCGAAAGCGGGACTGGCGGTCCAGTCCGGAGAAGCGAATGGAGAAGTCAAAGGATCCGTGCCCCCCCTCGGTGGACGAGGCAACCTCAGAGTCCTCGGAGGCGCGGTTGCCCGCCGGCCTGTATGTAGTCGGAACGCCCATTGGCCATATGGGCGATATCACGTTTCGGGCGCTGGAGACGTTGCGGCAGGCTGAGGTCATTTTTGCCGAGGATACCCGGCAGACCGCCCGGCTGCTCGAACGGTACCGTCTTCCGCTGCCCCGTTTCCGGAGCTGCCATCGCTTCAATGAGGCGGCTCGGGCTCAGGAAGCCGTGGAGTGGGTGCGACGGGGGGCAGTTGTAGCGTTGGCCACGAATGCGGGGATGCCGGGGGTGTCCGATCCGGGCACGCGGCTGGTTCGCGCCGTTCGGGCGGCGGGATTTCGGGTCCAGGTGGTGCCGGGGCCATCGGCGGTGACGGCCGCACTGGTTTTCTCTGGGTATGGGAGGGGAGAGGGCTTTTGGTTCGAGGGCTTTCTGCCGCGTCGTTCGTCGGCGCGGCGCCGGCGTCTGCAGGCGCTGGCCGCGATCGAAGCGCCGGTCGTGATTTGCGAATCCCCCCACCGACTCTTGGCGTTTCTGGAGGATGCCGCGGCCGTGTTGGGTGATCGGCCCTTGTTTGTGGCGCGGGAGTTGACGAAACGGTTCGAGGAAGGGCGAGAGGGAACGGCCGCGGCGTTGCGTGAGCACTTCACCCGGCAGCCTCCACGAGGCGAGATTACGGTTGTGGTCGCGCCTCCGATTGACTCACGGTCGAAAGACGGGTACGATGAATGTTTCGAAAACGAGGATGGTTCATGAACGGCGACACGCTGTTGGTGGCGATGCGGCCTCCGGTAGCCGCGGCGGCCGTTGTGGGGCGAGGGACCTTCAAGATCGCGCCGACGCTCAAACGGTTTGCCCTGGCGGCTCTGGACGCGGGGTGTTCGCGGCTCATTCTGGATATGAGCCGCTGTGTGGGCATGGACAGCACGTTCATGGGGGCGGCGGGCGGTCTGGCCCTTCGGTTTCGACGGGAGCGGAACGGGGAGGTCGCCCTGGTCCGGCTAAGCGCGAAAAATCGGGCCCTTCTCCAAACGCTGGGTTTGGATCGTTCCCTGCGTCTGGAGGAGGGCGAGGGTGAGCTGGCCTCGTTTTCGGAGCCCCTTCAACCGGCGCCGCTCGTGGGAACCGACCAGGTCGCCCTGACGAAAACCATGCTGGCGGCCCATCAGACGCTCGCGGATATTTCCCCGGAAAACCGTGAAAAGTTTAAGGACGTCTTGGCCTATCTGGAGGAGGATGCCCGACGGCAGTCGGGCCCTTCGGGCTCGAACGAATGACCGGGATCTTTTTCCATTATACCTTGTGGGATGTCGGGATCTTGACGGCCGTTTTTCTGATTCTTTCGGCGGCTGTCGTGATTCTGTTCCATCGGATGGCCGTCCTCCAGCGCCGGCTGGTGGCGCTCAAACGGGAACAGGAGGTGGCGATGGGCTTCGTTCACGACGTGGGCGACGTCTTTGCGGACGTGGACGAAGTGGACATGGCGGGTTTGCTCGAGCGGGTGCTGTTCTATGCGCTGCGGACGACTCGGGCGGCGGCGGGGGCCGCCTATTTGCTCGATAAGGAACGGGAGTGGCTTATTCCCATGGCAACCACCGGCGTCTTCCCTCCTCTCGTGGGAGGACTCGACGCGGGATACACCAAAGCCTTCAGCAAAACGCGCCACGTGGAGCAGCTGGCCCGTCAGCAGGCGGCTCGAATGGGACAGGGACTGGTCGGGGAAGCAGCGCTTTTGAACCGCGCCATCCTGATTCCTGTCGCTGAAACCGATCCCCGCGTTCCCCGGTTTGAGGATGAGTTTCTGACCATCCACACCCTGCTGCTGGTCCCGATGCGTTTTCGACGGGAGGTCATGGGGGTGCTGGTCGTGGTCAACCGCGTGGATGGCGAAGGATTTACGGAAGGGGATCGTAACGTGCTTCAGGCGTTGGCCGATCAGGCATCGGTCAGCCTCCATTATGCCCAATTGCACGCAGCCCTTCACGAAAAGGACGCGATGGATCGCGACCTTCTGGCGGCCAAGCGGATTCAATGGGCCCTCTTGCCGAAAGTCATGCCCCACATGCCTGGACTGGACCTGGCGGGGTTCAGCGAGGCGGCCAAGCAGGTGGGCGGCGACTATTACGACGTTCTGGAGTTGGATGCCGATCATATTGGAATTGCCATCGCGGATGTTTCCGGAAAAAGCATCTCCGGAGCGATTCTCATGGCCGTCTGCCGGAGCCTCCTGCGCCTGATCGCCCGCGATTGCCGAAACCCTCGGGAGACGTTGATTCGCTTGAATCGCATGATTTCCGCGGACCTCCCCGAGGACATGTTTGTCACGTTTCTCTATCTGGTCGTGAATCGTCGGACCCGAATGATGAGCGTGGTGCGTGCCGGTCATCCGCCGCCGTTGATGTATCAGGCGGCCGCAGGACACCTGACGGCCGTGTCCCCGGGGGGGATCGGGATTGGCCTGATGGATCCCGATTCCTTTGCGGAGGCGTTGCAGGAGCAGAGCGTGACATTGGCGCCGGGCGATGTGGTGCTGGCGTACACGGACGGCGTGACGGAGGCCATGGACAAGTCGGGCAGCGAGTGGGGGGAGGTCAGCCTGAGCATGGCGGTTCAGGCGGCTCTCCTCGATACCCCCGACGCACCGGCCGCCCTGATTCTTGAAGCGGTGAAAAAGAGGTTGATGCAGTTTGTCGGCGAGACGCCGCTTTATGACGACATGACCCTGGTGGTTTTGCGCGTGACCGCCGACACGGAGGAAAGCGAACGCGATGACGAAACGAACGTCCGAGGAGCGGAATACGTCATTTGAGGCAGCGGGACCGGAATCGCTTGATCGCGCCACGGCCCCCGATACGGAGAGCCCCCCCGGCAACGCCGCGTCGGCGAGCAGCACGCCGGCGGAGGTGGAAACGCCTCCTCCTCCCTCACCCGCGTCTGAGCCGTCGCCGGCCGAGCTTGAGATCATTCGCCTGCGGGATGCCCTGATCCGGTTGCAAGCGGATTTCGAGAATCTGAAAAAACGCCATCAACGGGAGCGGGAACAGTGGATCGTGATGGCGGAGGAGTCGCTCGTCCGCGACCTGATTCCGATTCTGGACCATTTTGAGTTTGGTATCCGAAACGCTGAGGCGGAGCCGGGTGGCCTTCGGTACGCCGAAGGTCTGCGGATGATCCTAACGGAATTTCATGAGTGTCTCCGACGGCATGGGGTGGAGATTGTTCACGCCGAAGGACAGCCCTTTGACCCGGAGGTTCATGAAGCGGTGGCGCATATGCCCTCCGATCGTCCCGAAGGGGTCAATCTTACGCAGACGGCTCCCGGCTATCGCATGGGGGGACGGCTTCTCCGGCCGGCTCGGGTGGTGGTGTCCAGCGGTCCCTCGGGATTGCCCGCCGAATCGGAACAACCCAGGGAATAATGCGCCATGGCCGAACGGGATTATTACGAATTGCTGGGGGTGGACCGAAAGGCGACTCCCGAGGAAATCAAAAAAGCCTACCGCAAACTGGCCCTCCAATATCATCCGGATCGAAATCCGGGCAACAAAGAGGCCGAGGCCAAGTTCAAAGAGATCAGCGAAGCCTACGAGGTCCTGAGCGATCCCGAGAAACGGCGCCGGTACGATCAATTCGGCCATGAAGGGGTAAAATCGTCCTTCGGCCCCGGCGGGTTCGACTTCCAACGGGATTTCTCGCACTTTGATGATCTTCAGGAGATTCTGGGGAGTCTTTTCGGAGGCGGCGGTTTTTTCGAGGAGGTTTTTCAGTCCCGTGCCGGACCTCGGACTTCTCGAGCCGGACCCCAGCCCGGGTCGGATCTTCAGTTTGAAATGGAGATTGACCTCGAGGAGGCGCTTTTTGGCTCGAAACGGGATGTGACGCTTCCCATGGAGGAGGATTGTTCCCGCTGCTCGGGCACGGGGGTCGAACCGGGCTCCAAGGTTGAGACCTGCCGTCGCTGCCATGGCCGTGGGGTGATCATTTCCGGAGGGGGTTTTTTCCAGATCCGCCAGACATGTCCGGACTGCGGTGGAGAAGGGCAGACTGCCGGAGCGCTCTGCCGCGAGTGCCGGGGGGTTGGACGTCGGAAAACGCGTCGGACATTGACGATCACCATTCCCAAGGGAGTCTTTCACGGCGCCCGCCTTCGGTTGGCGGGCAAAGGGGAGCCTGGTCTGCGCGGCGGTCCCCCAGGCAACCTGTACATTGTTTTGCGCATCCGACCTCATCCGCTCTTTCAGTGGGAAGGCGCCGATCTGCATTGCGAGGTACCACTTCCGCTCGAAACCGCCGCGTTGGGAGGCGAGATCGAAGTACCCACGCCGGATGGCATGGCTCAATTGAAAATTGAACCGGGGACGCAGACCGGCCGGGTTTACCGGCTCAAGGGGAAGGGGATGGCGCTTTCCGGACGCCATGGCCGCGGCGATCTGCTGGCACGGATGGTGGTGCAGGTGCCGATTCATCTTACACCCGTCCAGAAACGGCTCCTGCGCGAGCTGGAGCAGCAGCGGACCGATTCCCAGTATCCAGCGCTGTCGGATTACCGTCGTAAAGTGGAGACCTTTTATCAGCGACAGCGCGAATTGGGCGGCTGAGCCGGCCGATGAGGACGTGTCGGATCATGAACACCCTCCCCCGCGCCTTTGTTCCCCCCGAACGATGGACCCTGGAGGGGGTGGTCGAGATCTCCGTCCAGGAGTGGCATCACCTGGTCCACGTTCGGCGGATGAAACCGGGCGATCGGCTGATCCTTTTCGATGGGACAGGCCATGAGGCCGAGGGACTCTTAGATAGCCTAGAATCCCGTCGGATTCGTTTGCTTCGGGCGTGGGAGCGGCCACCGGATCCCTTGGCGGTCACGCTCTTCCAGGCTGTTCTGAAGCAGGAGGCGATGGAGAGCGTGATTCGGAAATCCGTGGAACTCGGCGTTTCGGTGATTTGTCCCCTTGAAGCGGAACGGTCCATTCCTCGGTTGATCGAAAAACGGGCCGTGGCGCGGGAAGAACGGTGGCGGACGATCGCCCGGGAAGCGGCTCACCAGTGTGGGCTGGCCTGGCTTCCCACGATTCGACCGGTTGGCCGGCTCGACGCGATCCTTGGCGAACTATCGGCCCTCGATGCCGCATTCCTTGGATCGCTCGAACCGGGTGCACGTCCCCTGCTGGCCGCGGCTTATTCCTTGACGAACCGAATCGGCCGTGGCGTCCCTCTTCGGATAGGGTTGGTGATTGGCCCGGAAGGCGACTGGACGCCCGAAGAGCATGAGGCCCTGCTTCGGGCCGGGGCGCAACCGGTTACCTTTGGCGTGAATGTATTGAGAGCCGACACGGCGGCCTGCTTTGGCCTCAGCGTCCTGCGCGCGTTAGCTACAGCGGCAGGCGAAATCCCCCCGCCCGGTCCTCGCGCGTCAGAGACTGGAAGACGGGGGTCTTCTTGATCGCGTCGAACCGGGGATCCTGCCGCAGCCGGTATTTGGCCTCTTCTCCGCCGATTTGGATGGCACGGCTCATGGCGTTCAGACAGCCTTCGCCGTCGTTGGCGGCCAGCAGAATGGCGGCCAAATCAATCCACCCCTGACTGTCGGCGGGCGTTCGATCCAGATACTGTCGCATGGCCCGCGCCGCCTCCGGCATGCGGCGGGCCGAGACCAGCAAATGGGCGACCCGGCGGTAGACTTCCGCCGGCAAGCCGGTATTGGCCAGGATGGTGTTGCAGAGGTTCAGGAAGGCAGAATCCTGCCCGAGGATGTGATAGAGATGAGCGAGCTGTAGCGCGTCCTGAACCGTCCCCTTTCCCGAGGCCAGCGCGGTTTCGAGAGCGCGGGCTCGTGCAACCCGCTCCTCGCGCTGGCGAATTTCTTTGATGAATTCGGCGGCGCGAATATTGTTCGGATCCTCTTTGACGAAGGACTCCATGACTCGGATGGCGTCCGGCGCCCGTCCCCAGCGGAGATAGAGATCGGCGAGACGGAAGTTGGCCTCGGGGCTGAGGGGGTAGAGAGCGTACGCTTCCCGGAAGGCCTGTTCGGCTTCCGGAAGAAGGCCACGGAAGACGTAGAGGCCGCCAATGGCCGAACGGAGCTTGGAGAACGACTTTCGGGCTACGACGTCCCTCTGAAATCGCCGGTTTTCTGTGAGCCGGCGCACATACCAGTCCCAGAAATCGAGATCGTCGCGGATATGCGTCGGCGTCAAGGCGGGGAGCGGCTCCCGGTTGATTTTCATGATCAGTCCATGCGGCGTCAGATAGGGATACATCCATTGAATGACATAGCTTTCCTCGACGTAGAAATCGTGCCGCCATTTGTTGTAATCGAAGATCATCTTGGCCAGGATGCCATTGATGAGCATGACGCCGGCGACCCCCTGCACACTGACCCGGCCGCCTTCGAAAGTGATCGCGGCGTTGGCGGGCACGCGCCCCGCCTGGACATCCTCGACATATTGATGGAAGGCGGTATTGCCGTCGGCCACAGAGGGGATGTAGATCTGATCGCCATACAGATCGCGCATGACACTCATATAGGTGTTGTCGGCCAACGCGTTCTGCGTGATGAGAAAGACATCGGAGCGCACATCGGCCGAGTAGATCATGTAGGTCGGGACGAATCGGCCCGGGTCAGTGCCCCCGAAGAAAACCGCGTTCGTTCCCATTTCCGGGGGGTAGGCGGGATTGGGCAGGGGTTCTTCATCGGGATCCAGCTCTTCGAGAATGGCGTCGGCCCCACGCAACTGATAGTTGCCGAACTGCCAGCCGAAATCGTGGCCATTCTGTTCGGCGCCTCCCACGATGCGTTCGATTTCAGGGTCGGTGTAGTTGAGGTAAATGGGTGTGAGGATAGTCAGCAGAACGCCGATTTGGGCCAGCGGGATAAGGCGGTGGCCGAAGGGCAGGGCCGATTCGAGCAAACCAAGGGTAAAAATCAAACCGTAACCGATCCAGAGGGCATAAAGGCCGTGGGAGGAGATGAATTTCACGCGCTGGATGAACATGTCCTGAATGTCGCCTTTTGGATTGGCCAGGACAATCAGGACGACACTCATGACGAGGAATCCGCAAAGGGTTGTGATGATCCATTTCCGGGAGTCGTCATCAACGTCCATTTCGAGCCAGCGGCGGCGGAACATGATCCAGTAGAGTAGGCCAGCGCCGGCCAGTGGAGCGGCCAGAAAAAGAAGGAGGACACCGGCGCGGGAGCGGCTCAGAAACGGCGGGAGAGGGGCCGTGAGCGTGGCTGGATCGGGAAAGACAACGCCGATCAAACCGGCCGCGTAGAGTCCGAAGAGGGTCACCAGCCCGAGTAACACGAAGAAAACGACCGCCCGTTCGGATGCCGCCGCGGTTCGACGACCGCGGAGCCGCTCGAAGAGTTCATGAATTTCGCCCAGCCCGAGAATGAAGGCTCCGATCACCAAAAGGCCGAGAATGAGGGCCGTCGAGAGGTAGTAGAGCGGGGAGAGGAAAAGGGCTTTCGCGAGGAGGGGGGGCACATACTCTTCGATCAGAACCAGCACGGTGATGAACACGGCGAGAAGGAGGGTCGCGTTGAGAAGGCGGAAACGGATGCGCCCCACCTTCAGACCAAACGCGGTGAATGGCAGAAACCCCAAAATGGCCAGGGGGAGTGTGAACTGGTTCCGAAGGTCCGCGAGATATTCGCCAACCTGAACGATGAAGTCTCGGGAAAAGATGGAGGTCGGGATGATCTTTTCGTATTGCCCCCGCGTCAGGGCATGTTTGAACCCCTCCCAGGTTCGGGGATACCCCCAGTTCATGGGTGGGTTGAATTCCGAGGCGATGGGCATGAAACCGTAAAACGCGACGCCGAGTTGCAGACAGAGCGCGGTAAGCGCGACGGCCCTCCCGCGCGGCAGCCAGAAATAGGCCAGCAAAAAACCAAGCAGGTTCAGGAAAAGATAGACCGCAAACGTGAAGTGCGTCGGGTGGACAATGGGGGGAAGCATCCCGTATTGAACGAGACAGCGGACCATGTCCATCGGTCCCCGCAGCGGAGGATAGACGGGGGGGGCATTGGGAACATCGGCGTTCAGGGGCTGCCAGCGAAAGATGAGGAACAGAACCAGAAGATAGGGAATCCCCGTGATCAGAAAATCCCGGAACAGCGCAAGATCCTTGAACAGAATGACGAGAATCAAACAGGCCAGCAACAGGAGCAGGACTTGGTAGTTGGTCAACCCCAAGCCGAACAGGAAGGCGGTGATATACAGAAGCTTGTCAGAGGGGCGGCGCACCCAAATGTACACGAGCAGCATCACCACCATCAGGAAGAAGGCGTTCAGGGCATACACTTCGACGATGACGGATTGCGACCACATGACTGGACTGAAGGCGAAGAGGAGACTTCCGACGACGCCGCCGGTCCAGGCAATCCATTGCTCCGTCCGCGCCCCGAGCCGTTCGGCGCTCTTTTTAATGGAATGAAGCATGTCAGCTCCGGAACGCGAGATCAACATGGCCGATAAGCCGGTCGCCAAGGCGCCAAAAAAGGCGGAGCCCAGACCGACGCTCCACGCCGGGTTGGGTTGACCCAGATAGGTGACAAATCGGAAGAGGCGTGTGAAAAGCCACGAGAGGACCGTCCAAATGGGGTAACCCGGAGGATGGGGGACGCCAAGGTGGTCCGCCGCTACGGCTAATTCGCCCGAGTCTTCAAGGGTGACGGTCGGGGCCAGGGTGTAGAAATAGACCGCGAATGAGATGAGAAAGGCGGTCCAGAAAGCCCCCCAGTCGAAACCGGTGAAAAAGGGACGGACTTCGCTCTGAACCGACGGCTTCGGACCCCGATCTGACATGCCCCATACCATAATGCGGAGAACGCCTCTAGGCAAGTGGGATCTGTCAGCCGAGCGATCGAAACCTTGACGACCTCGAAGCACGTGTGGCAGGATCAAAAGAATTCTCAAAGGTGGGCTCATGTGGCGGGAAACGATACAAACCACTTCGGCCCCGGCCGCGATCGGTCCTTACGTTCAGGCCGTACGGGCCGGATCCTGGATCATCGGTTCAGGACAACTGGGACTCGATCCGACCACCGGCCAGCTGGTGCCCGGCGGCATCGAAGCGGAAACTCGGCAGGTGCTTGGCAACATCGCCGCCATTCTCCAATCGGCGGGGCTCTCCCTTTCGGCAATTGTCAAGACAACGGTTTTTTTAGCGGATCTCAGGGATTTCCAGGCCATGAACGCCGTTTATGCAGAGTTTTTCGCATCCAACCCCCCCGCCCGCAGTACCGTTCAGGTCGCCGCGTTGCCCAAAGGGGCCCGAATTGAGGTCGAGTTCTGGGCTCTCGTGGAGTGAACGATGGACGGTGTGCACTATGAAGCGTTGATCGGCGTCGGAGGAATTGGAACGGGGGTCTTTTTCGCTCTGGAAGGCGATCACGACATCGGACGAACCGAAACCCGCCTCGGCCAATTGATGGATTACCGGGATGCTTGCAAGCTCCACATCATCGCTCACATGGCCCGTGTCCTGTCAGGTCCCCGCCCGTTCCGCGTGATTCCCGTGGGGTTTGTGGGCCGGGATCCGGTCGGCCGTGATCTGTTGAATCAGATGCGAAAGTCTGGCTTGGAGACCCGATGGGTCCGACGGACCGATCAGGCTCCGACGCTCTTTGCCGTTTGTTTTCAGTTCCCCGATGGTTCGGGCGGGAATCTCACGCCGACCAATTCCGCGTGCGCGCTTCTGAAACCGGACGATCTGGAGCGTATCGATCCTCTGCTGGCGCGCTATGGTTCGAAGGCCATGGTTCTTGCCGCTCCGGAAGTGGCGTTGGACGTCCGCGCCCGGCTCTTATCTCTCGGCAGCCGCTATGGCTGTTATCGCGTGGCTTCCTTCGTCAGAGGCGAAATCCCGGCGGCCGCACGATTGGATCTGTTCTCTCAGACCGATCTTCTGGCCTTGAACGAGGAGGAGGCGGCGGCCTGGGTTTCGTTTGATCGTCGGCCGCTGTGGGACACGCCCTTTCGATTGGCCCTCGAGCGCCGTGTGACCCAGATGCCCCCTTCGTTCCGCCTGATTGTCACGCTGGGAGCTCACGGGGTGGCCGGGTGGGAACGCGGACGGTGGGTTTTTCTTCCGGCGATCCAGGCGCCGGTGGTGAGCACAGCTGGGGCTGGTGATACGTTGCTGGGGGCGGTTATCGCCTGGCTGGCTGCGGGGGGATCCTTCCTGCCGGACCCTGCGGCGGATTTTCACAGGATCGATTCCGCTCTGGCCTACGGCAATGTGGCGGCCGCTTTCAAAGTCGGCCGCCCCGATACTCTTGTGAGCGATTTGACGCTGGAGGCGTTGCGGAAGTTTGCACACGCCCATCGGATGACGTGGACGAAGGTTCCTTTTAGCAAGGAGCGATCATGGCAACGAAATGCTGTTGGCAAGCCCTCCTCAGCACAATGACGATGGTGGTCATGGCGGGGGTGGGTGCTGGGAGGGGTGAGGAGGCGGCGTCGGAGCGGGTTCCGATTCGGCTGGTGGCCGAGGCGGAGGATTTTACGATTCGGGGTGGGTGGGCGGTGGTGCCCTATCGGGAGAACTATTACGCCTCGACCTTTGCCATTACCTTTCTTTCGCGCATGGCTTGTTTGGGGGCGCCCGAGCAGATGCCGGAGGGGCAGGCGGCGGTGGCGGAGCAGGCGGTGGAGCTTCCGTATGGGGACACCTTCGAGGTGTTGGTGCGGTACGAGCAGCCCTATAACTTTTCGTGTGCGTTTACGGTGGAGATTGAGCAGAAGGGGCGGTTAATGGCCCGTTTTTTCTGTGGGCGGCTGGAGGATCCGAAGTATTGGGCCTTTACGGGGCATCGGCCGGTTTCGATAGAACGCTACTGGTGGGGTGGGACCGACAACATTGTCTGGCAACATCCGGGATCTGTTTCGTTGGAGGGGGGCGTGGCGACGATACGGCTTGTGGCGGGGGTGCAGGGGGAGGCGCTTGGGGGGAGGGCGGCTCGTCGCCATGTGGATGTGGTGGTGCTGACGAACGATCGGGAGGGGATGGAGGCGCAGAAGAAGACGCGGTATTTGCCTTTTGACGGGTGGTTGGTGCAGGGGGGGGATCTTTTTGTGCGTTTGACTCATCGGGGGGCGGTGCCGGCTGCGCCGGTTTTGAGGCCTTTTGATCGGGGGCAGCATTCGCCCTACTACGTGCACGTGCGGGACTGGGGGTCGGTTGGGGTGCTTCGGGAGGGGTACGTTGAGGAGCCCCGGGCGTATCGCCTGGAGGGGCCTCGGGTGGGGGCGGTGGGGCCTGGGGTTGTGGCGCCGCGGCGGTCTCCGGAGGCGTATTGGAAGGTTCCGGAGAAGGCCAGGCCGGGCGCCAAGCCGGTGTTTTCGGCGCCGGCCGACGAGCAGCTTCAGCCGGGGGATCGCTCGGGGTGGGTTCCGGTGGGGCAGATGGTGGATGCGTTGCACGATTCGATGTGGGTGGTGACGACTCCGGAACCGATGGAGGTCGAATTTGGGGTACCGGATGGGGAGGGGGGGATTCGGAGCGTCAAGAAGAGCCGGGTTGAGGGGAGCGAAACCTTTGAGATTCCGGGATGTGTGGCGCCGAATCCGACGCTGGTGCGGGAACTGGCGGCGCGGTGGTGGCGGCCGGAGATCCGAACCCAGCGGGAGGCACTGGTGTGGCTTTTGGGGGAGGTGGAGAAGTTTCCGAAGGTGGGGCGCCGTCCGGAACGTCTGTTGGTCTACAACATCGGGGGGTTTGGCTCGACGGGGCAAACGCCGGAAGGGCAGGCGCTGATGGCCGCATTGGGTGACAACACGATGGGCACTCCCTGGCAGGGAAAGAAGCGAAAATTGGTTGCGCACTGGCGCGATACGCGAGCCGAGTTTTATGAAAAACAGGATTTGAGCGACGTGTATATCGTCAGCTACGGCGACGAAATCCATCTGCCCACGGTCCCGCTTTCGGACGAGGAATTTGCGCATTGGCTCGAGGCCAAAGGCGTGGCTTGGGAAGGGCCGGTGGTGTGGAGCAAGGAGCGCTCGCATCCGCTCTATTACTATTCCCAGCTGGCGGCCGTGGAGAAGGGTGCCGAGTCGTTTGTCCGGGCGACGGCCTTTTACCAGAGCCGGGGGGCGCTGGCAGGGGTGAACTACAGCCCGCACGCCAACTATCTGGTCACGGAGCTCCATCACGCATGGCCCTTCCGAATGAAGGCCCTGAGCGTGGCCTGGTCGGAAGATTACGTCTGGCAGATTCCCGAGTTCAGCGTGCAGGTCGTCGGCTATCTGGTGACGGCATTCCGGTGCGGGGTTTCGGTGCACGGCCAGCCGATTCAAATGTATGTCATGCCCCATAGTCCGGGCAATACGCCGCCGAATTTCCGCCGCTCTTTCTATACCTGTCTGGCCCATGGAACGACGATTTTCAACTATTTTTGCGCCTCTCCCCTGGCGACGGGGGGGACGGAAAACTATGTAGCCACGTCGGATCTTCCGATGTGGCGGGAGATTCACCGGTGCACGCACGAGGCGGGGGTGTTGGAGGATTATGTGGTGGGGGCGCGGGTTCGTCCGGCGCGGGTGGGGTTGCTGCTGTCGAAGACGGACGAGATATGGTCTGGGGTGGCCAACTCGACGCTGGCGCTGCACAACAACGAGCGGAAGGCGATCTACTATGCGTTGCGGCATGGGCAGATTCCGGTGGATATGGTGACGGAGGAGGATGTGATCGAGGGGCGCATTGGGGGCCTCTCGGTGATTTACGTGGCGCAGCAGTGGATGCATTCGCGGGTGGTCGAGGCGCTGAGGCGGTGGGTGGAGCAGGGGGGGGTACTGGTGGCGTTGTGCGGCGGGGGGTTTCGGGATGAGTTCGATCGGCCGTCGGCGGCGGTGGTGGAGCTGTATGGGGCGGCGGGGGGTGCGATCGAGACCGATCCGGCGTTGGTGTCTCGGTATTTGGGGAAGGAGAATGTTCCGTTTCTGGCCAAGCAGGATCTGCCGGTGTATGAGCCGATGGGGTATGCGAGCTGGGGGCTTCCGGAGCGGGGAGAGGGGGGGTGGGCGGATCGGGTGCCGGTGATCGTGTGGCGTCAGGCGCTTGAGCCGCGCGGCGGGGAGGTGTTGGGGCGGTTTGAGGATGGGACGCCGGCGGTGGTCCGGAGGCGGCAGGGGAAAGGGGCGGCCTATCTTTTTGGGTTTCTGCCGGGGCAGGCCTATCTGAAGAGCGGGTTGCCGCTGCGGCCGGTGGACCGAGGCGCGACGGATGCGGCCTTTACCCATTTTTTACCGACGGGGATGGACCGGCAGTTGCGGAGTCGGTTGACGGAGGATTTTCTTCCGGGGGATTTTCAGCGGCCAGTGGAGGTGGATCGGGAGTACGTGGAGGCCACCTGCCTGGATACGCCCGCCCAGGGGGCGGGGCCGCGCCAGCGGCTGGCGGTGCCGTTGATCAACTTCTCGGCGGAGCGGATCGAATCGGTGACGGTCCGCCTGCCGGGCGCAGCGGCGGCCCGGCAGGTGCGGAGCCTCCAGCACGGAGTGCTCAAGAAAACAACCGAAGGGGAGAATCTCTCTGTGTCGCTCCCCCTGGACGTGGCCGATGTGCTGCTCCTGGATTTTTAGGATAGACGGAACGAACCAACGGAATGAGCATGAAAATTCGTGATGATCGGAGACGCCGCGACTTTGAGAATAACCAATTGATCCATCGAAATCGGCTCCCGCCACGGGCCGAATTTTATCCTTGGCCGAACCCTGACAGCGCTTGCTTGGCCAGTTCGGGAGCAAGGTCTCCACGTGTGCTGTGCTTGAGCGGCAATTGGAAATTTCACTATGCTGAACGTCCCGATGCTGTGCCCGATGAGGCGGCACACCCGGCGTTTGACGATCAGGCGTGGCCGACCATTCCAGTTCCGCTCTCCTGGCAGATGGCTGGGTATGGACGGCCGCATTATACGAATGTGGCCTATCCCTTTCCTGTCGATCCGCCCTATGTCCCTGACGAGAATCCGACGGGGACCTATCGCCAGCGCTTTTTTGTGCCGGCCGATTGGAAAGGGTATCGTCTTTTTCTTCTGTTTCAGGGGGTGGACTCGGCGTTCCACGTCTGGGTCAATGGACGGATGGTGGGCTTCAGCAAAGGCAGCCGTCTGCCCGCGGAGTTCGAAATCACTTCCGAGGTCGCCATCGGGAAAGAAAACCTTCTCACGGTTCGCGTCTATCAATGGTCGGACGGTTCCTATCTGGAAGACCAGGACATGTGGTGGCTCAGCGGGATCTTCCGCGATGTGCTTCTGGTCGCGCGGCCGCCGGTTATGATCCGGGACGTCTGGGTTCGTGCCGATTGGGAGGAGAGTCCAGAGAAGGGATGGCTGCAGATCGAGAGTTTGATCGAGGGCCTGACTCAGGAAAAGGGCGGACGACTGCAAGTTCATCTCCTGAGTCCGGATGGCCGGGCCGTCTGGTCGGAACCAGTGTGTGTGCCGATCGAGAAAGGGGGGGGAGGAAAAGTGGTTTTTCGGTCGCCGGTCACGAGGCCTGAACTATGGTCGGCGGACCGGCCGGCGCTTTATCGTGTGCTGCTGACTCTCCGGGATGGGCGCGGGCGCCCGCTGGAAGCGGTGTCGCTTTCCACAGGCTTTCGGAAAATCGAACTTCGGGACGGGCTTTTCTGGGTCAACGGCAAGGCGATCCGCCTCAAGGGGGTCAATCGTCATGAGCATCATCCGGACTTTGGTCGGGCGGTGCCTCTTTCGGCGATGATTCGCGACGTGGAGTTAATGAAGACCCATAACATCAACACCGTCCGCACGTCGCATTATCCGGACGACCCTCGGTTTTACGATTTGTGCGATCGCTACGGACTCTATGTCATTGACGAATGCGACCTCGAAACGCACGGTTTTTGCATGGTCGGGAAGTGTCATCAACTGACCGATGATCCCGAATGGGAGCCGGCTTGTCTGGACCGGATGCAGCGGATGGTCGAACGGGACAAAAATCATCCCTGTGTGATCATGTGGTCATTGGGCAACGAATCCGGATTCGGGCGCAACCATGAGACGATGGCACGGTGGACTCGGCAGCGTGATCCCACCCGCATCATCCATTACGAAGGCGATACGGAAGGCCGGGTCACCGACGTGTACAGCATGATGTATCCGGCCGTCGCCTTTTTGCAGGAGGCGGGCGAAAAGCGGCCGGAATCGGAGCATTCGCCCAAATCCCGTTACCGCCCCAACCGTCCGGAGTGCATAGACCGCCCTGTGATTTGCTGCGAGTATGCGCACGCCATGGGCAATGGCCCTGGCAACCTCAAGGAGTACTGGGACCTTTTCGAGAAGTATCCGCGGCTGCAGGGGGGATGCGTATGGGAGTGGCTGGATCATGGCATTCGGCGGCGGCTTCCGGATGGACGGGAGATGTTTGCTTATGGTGGCGATTTTGGCGATGTGCCCAACGATGGCAACTTTGTGATTGATGGGCTTGTGTTTCCCGATCGCACCCCCTCGCCGGGGTTGACGGAATACAAAAAGGTGCTCGAACCGGTGCGGGTGGAGGCGGTGGACCCGTCGGCCGGAATCTTTCGCGTTTACAACAGATACGATTTTCTGAATCTGGACCATTTGAAGGTCGTATGGCGGGTCGAAAGCGATGCGGGGGTGGTGGCGTCAGGAACCGCGGATCCGCCGTCCGTGGGACCGGGCGAATCGGGTATGCTCTGTCTCGCCGGATGGCCGTCGGTGAAGGCTGAGCCGGGCGCGGAATATTGGGCCACTCTTTCGTTTGTTCTGGCGGGTCGCTGTCTTTGGGCCGATGCCGGGCATGAGGTGGCGTGGGCTCAGTGCGCGATTCCAAATCCCTCGTCTCGGAAGGGATGGGCGGGACCGGCCGCCCCGCCCGTTCAGGAGACACCCCGTTCGCGAGCGGCGGCCACCGTGACCTGGCGCTCGGGCGATGCGGTGTTGACGCTGGACCGGAGGACGGCCGAGTGGAAGGAGTGGTCGGTTCGAGGCGTTCCCCTCATCCAGCGGGGGCCGATGGTCAATCTCTGGCGGGCGCCGACCGACAACGATCGTGGCTTTGGCATGCCGATGGCCCGTGAGTGGCGGGCGATGGGATTGGACCATCTTCAGTGGCGGGTGGATGAGGTCGAGATCGGATCGGTTCGCAGAGACGAAGGTGTGGCCACCGTTCGGTTTCGTCTGGCGCCGCCATCATTTAACCGGGCCTATCGGGGGACTCTGACCACTCGCATGAGCCCTGGCGGGATTCTTCATGTGGCGTTGGCGATGCACCCGGAAGGGGAGTGGCCGAAAATGCTACCGCGTGTGGGCGTGCAGTTGCGTCTTCCGAAAAGCTTGGAGCACGTCCGGTGGTTTGGACTGGGGCCTGGTGAGAGCTATCCGGACAGCTGTCAAGCGGGGCGATTGGGACTCTTTGATCGGACAGTGGACGAGCTATACACGCCGTACGTCTATCCACAGGAGAACGGCAATCGGATGGGCGTCCGATGGGTGGCCCTGATGGATGCACAGGGGCGAGGGTTCCTGGTTCGGGGGCAACCGCAGCTTAATTTCAGCGCGCATTGGTACACGCCCGAAGATTTCGATCGAGCCACGCATGCGTGTGAACTGGTCAAGCGGGATTTTATCACGTTGAACCTCGATCACCGACAAAACGGATTGGGGAGTGCCAGTTGCGGACCCGGCCCTCTGGAGATGTACTGGCTCAAACCGGAGCCCTTTGCGTTTTCGTTTGTGTTTGCACCTCTGTTTGCGGGGGAGACGCCGCCGGCGGAGTGGGGGCGGATTCTGGCGCCATGAAGCGCGCGCATCTGGTCGGCATCGGCGGGGTCGGCATGAGTGCGCTGGCCCAGGCCATGAGCGTCCGGGGATGGCTGGTGACCGGATCGGATCGGGATCTGGACCAGCGGGGAGGGACGGCGCTCTTGGACCGTCTCCGAGCCGCGGGCCTGACGCTTTATCCGCAGGACGGTTCCGGCGTTCGGGATGGCGCCGATTATGTGGTGGTCAGCACGGCTATTGAATCCGACAATCCGGATATTCAGGCCGCCCGGACGAAGGGCGTGACGCTGATCCATCGCGCGGCCATGCTGGCGGAGTTGATGGACGATGAAACGGCGGTGGCGGTAACGGGGACCTCGGGAAAAAGCACCGTGACCGGGATGATCGGCGCGATCCTCGAACAGCTGGGCGTCGATCCCATGGTTGTCAATGGCGCGGCCGTTTTGAATTGGGCCACGGAAACCAGGATTGGGAATGTTCGGGTGGGACGTGGCCCCTGGATTTTTGAGGCCGACGAAAGCGACCGTTCGCTCATGAGTTACCGGCCCGACTGGGCGGTGGTGACGAATATCTCCCGAGACCATTTCCATGAAGAGGAGGCTCGGGCGTTGTTCGATCGGTTTCGCCAACGGGTACGCCGAGCGACGATCGGGCCGTTGGATCTGAGCGAGGTGAGGGACCTGCGCCTGGCGGCCCATGGATGCCAGTTCCGTTGGCGGGATCAGGAGGTGGCGTTGGCGGTACCGGGTGTCCACAACGTGGAAAATGCAGTCCACGCCTTGTCGCTGTGCGTGGCCATGGGTTGGCCGCTTCCCGAGGCGGCTCGGGCGTTGGCTTCGTTTCGAGGAATCGAACGGCGGCTTCAGTGGGTCGGCACCTTCCGCGGCATGGCGATTGTGGACGACTACGCGCACAATCCGGCCAAGATTGCGGCGGCCTGGGAAACGGTTCGGCCATACTATCGGCGTGTGCTGGCCGTATGGCGGCCTCACGGATTCGGGCCGCTGGCGGCGATGAAGGACGCTCTTTCGGACCTCTTCCCTGCCTTATGCCGGCCGGAAGACCGCCTGTTTCTCCTTCCCCCTTACTATGCCGGCGGCACTGTGGCGCGAACCGTCACTTCAGAAGAGTTGGCAGAACGTATTTCGGCCCGTGGTGTCGCGGTCTTCGTTGTGCCTGATTACGCGACTCTGGAGCGGGAATTACAGGCTCTTGCCGAGCCCGAGGCCGTGGCGTTGATCATGGGAGCTCGCGATCCGGATCTGCCCCTTTTCTGCCGCCGTCTGGCGGCCGCGAGGGCCCAGCGCTGACGATCAGGTCTTCCCGCCGCTCTGACCGTAGGTGGCCTTCGGTCCGTGTTTCCGCTCGTAATGTTTCCGCGAAATCCAGTCGGGCAACGGGGAGACGTCGGGACGGAGCATCAGGGTTGTCCAGGCCATCCGGGCGACCTCTTCGAGAATCAGACTGTGGTGGACCGACTCCATCGGGTCTCTTCCCCACGTGAACGGCGCGTGGCCGGCCACGAGTACACCCGGCGTGGCACGAACATCCAGACTCTGGAATCGCTCCACGATGACCCGTCCGGTCCAGTCTTCATACGCCTCTTCGACTTCCGATTCGGTGAGAAGACGGGTCAGGGGAATCTCGCCGCGAAAGGTATCGGCATGGGTCGTTCCCAGACAGGGGATGGAACGGCGGGCTTGCGCAAAGGCGACGGCGAACGGGCTGTGGGTGTGGGTAATGCCGCCGATGTCCTCGAATGCCTGGTACAGTCGCCAATGGGTCGGGGTATCCGATGAGGGACGCCAGCGCGTCTCTATGGCCTGTCCGTCTGCGAGTCGGATGGGGACCATATGCTCGGGCGTCAGCTCCTCGTAGGGGACTCCGCTCGGCTTGATATAGAAAAACCCGCGCGCGCGGTCTACGCCGCTGGTGTTGCCCCAGGTCAGGGTGACCAGTTTCAACCGTGCCAGTTCTCGATTGGCTTCGCAGACAGCCTCACGGAGCGCGTCACCCATGGGAGGAGGCTCCCTGTCCTTGGCTCCTGGCCTTTTCCCGAATCGCGATCAGGTCTTTCATCACATGGGCCAATTGCCCTTTCCACTCGGTGGTTCCAAAGGCGTCGTGGAGTTCGCGGTAAAGAGAATAGAGTCGGGCGTAGACCTTCCGCGCGTCCGGGTTCGGCTTGTACACGGTGTCCCTCACTCCGCAGAGGACGTCCTGGGCATCGGCCACAGAAGCGAATCCGCCTTCCTGTGGTCCGGCGGCCACGGCGCCAAAAAGCGCCGCGCCCAGCGCGCAAGTCTGATCGCTGCGGGAGATCTTCATGGGGCGGCCGGTGACATCGGCATAGATCTGCATGAGCAGTGGATTTTTGACGGCGAGTCCTCCGCAGTTGACAATTTCGCGCACGGGCACCTTGTATTCCGCGATTCGGTTGATGATGGTCAACGCGCCGAACGCGGTGGCCTCGATCAGCGCGCGATAGATGTCCGTGGCCGTCGTATGCAGGGTTTGGCCGATCAGGAGCCCGGTCAGGCGCGCATCCACGAGAATCGTCCGGTTGCCGTTGTTCCAGTCCAGCGCCAGCAAACCATGTTCGCCGGGCGCGAGATGGGATGCCGCCTTCGCCAGTGCCGCGAATTTGTCGTCCAGGCTTTGGCCGTAGGTGTCTGGGGTCAGGGAACGGACCAGCCACAGGAATATGTCGCCGACCGCTGATTGGCCCGCTTCGATCCCATAGGCGTCGGGCAGGATCGAGCCTTTGACGATGCCGCAGACGCCGGGGATATCGGCCAGCGGCCTATTCGCCGGCCAGACCATCATGTCGCAGGTGCTGGTTCCAAGAATCTTGACCAGGGTCCCCACGCGGATTCCTGCGCCTACGGCTCCCATGTGCGCGTCAAAGGCTCCGACGGCGACGGGAATGCCGGCGTTCAGACCGAGGCGTTCGGCCCATTCTGGGCAGAGCCGACCGGCTCGCTGGTCTGAGGTGAGCGCACGGTCGTAGAGGCGGCGGCGCAGGTCGGCCAGATCGGGGTCCAGGGCGGCCAGAAAGCGTTGGTCCGGCAGGCCGCCCCATTCCGCATTGAACATCGCCTTGTGGCCGGCGGCGCACACGCTTCGGGCGATACGGTCAGGCCGCGTGTCGCCGCAGAGCACGGCCGGGATCCAGTCGCACAACTCCACCCACGACCACGCGGCGCGGAAGACGGCCGGATCTTCTTTCTTGCAGTGCCAGATCTTACTCCAAAACCATTCGGAGGAATAGGCGCCTCCGCACTTGGCCAGATAGTGGGGACGGAGGCGGGACGCTTTTCGGGTGATGGCTTCAGCCTCCGCATAGGAGGTGTGATCCTTCCAGAGCCAGGCCATGGCGGCCAATCGGTCCTTGAAGTGCGGAGTCAAGGCGAGGGGCGTGCCGTTCCGATCCACCGGCATGGGCGTGCTGCCCGTCGTGTCCACCCCCACGCTGATGACGGCTTTGGGATCGAACGCGGAATCGTTTCGGGCCGCTTCTGCCAAGGCAGACCGGACAGACTCTTCGGCTGCCTTGAGATAGTCCGCCGGATGCTGGCGGGCCAGGTTTGGGTTTCGGGGATCGAGAAGGATGCCGGCCTCTCCGCTGGGGTACGGGAAGACGGCATCGGCCAGTTCGCGTCCATCGCTCAGATCCACGATCAGGCAGCGGCAGGAGTTGGTACCGTAATCAAGACCGAGCGCATATCGTTTTTCTATAGCAGCCATGGGGTATGCCTCCGAACGAGTGGGTGAGGAAACCAATCAGCGAAACGGATTTTCCGACGGGTAAGCCACGCTCGTGGGTCGGGGAACGTGAATCTCTGGGATTCCTAGGAGACGAAGCGCATCAAAAAGCACGGCTCCGGCGTGCTTGAAACCGACGGCCGTATGGTGGGGGAACTGACGTTCGATGAGGACGTGGCGATAGAATCGGGCAAAGCCGGGAATGGCAAAGATGCCGATGCCCCCGAAGGAGGAGGGATCCGCATCCAGCACGTGGCCTTCGGCGACATAGGCCTTGAGCTGATTGTCGGCCGTGCTCCCCAGTCGGGCGATGGTTACGGGGCCGGGTTTGATTCGCCCTTCCAGAGTGCCACAGGTGATTTCCGGCTCCCGCCCCGGTTCCATCAGCCGGTGCATGATGAGCTGGTACTTCATCGTGAAATCCGGGCAAAGGCAGCAACTGGGCGTGTTGCCACAATGGAAACCCATAAAGAGATCCGCGCGGGCGGCGCCGCGCAGATTTTTAATCGGAATGTCTTCCGGAACCGTGTTGTTGACGTCCAGCAGGGTGACCGGGCAGGCGGTGGCGAGCTGGAGCAGATATTCCGAGACGGCGCCGTAGATATCGGTTTCGCAGGCGACGGGAATACCGCGGCTGGCCAACCGGCTGTTCACATAGCAGGGGACAAACCCGAAGGCCTTCTCGAAGGCCGGCCAGCATTTGTTGGCGAACACGCCGTACTGGCGGGACCCCAGGTTGTTTTCGAAAAAGGCCATCAACGCGAGTTCGAACTGGGCGAGGGCTTCCAGCTTCTGCGGCATTCGATTTCCGGCGCCGAGCTCGCGCGCCATGTCGGCCGCCACGGCGTCGATCTCGCGTTTTCGATCGGCGGCGGCCCGATAGATCTCAAACAGATCGAGTTCGGAATTTTCCATGACCTCGATGCCGAGGTCGTACAGAGGTTGGATGGGCGCGTTGCAGGCGAAGAAATCCTGCGGACGAGGACCGAAGGAAAAGACTTTCAGATGTTTGATTCCGGCGATCACGCGAGCGATGTCGCCAAACCCCGCGATCAGGCGGGCAATTTCTTTGGGCAGTCCGACTGGGCATTCCGGAATATAGGGACGGAGCCGGCGAAGTCCGCAGTTGAACGACGCGTTCAAAAGGCCGCAGAAGGCATCACCCCGTCCCTCGATCAGACTCTTTCGGCTCTCTTCGGCGGCGGCGCAGATCATGAACGGAATACCCATTCGCTGGGCGCAGATGGTGGTTGGCCCTTCGGGGCCGAAATTGCCCAGATAGAAGACCGCGGCATGAATGCCCTGCTCCAGCATTTCGCCGGCCGCCGCCACGGCGTCCGATTCGGTCTCGATGATCCGCTTGCAGGGAACCACAGGCAGTTTCAGCTTGCGGCATTCCGCCAACACTTCCTGAAGGCGGCGGCGGGTCAACTCCAGGGGGAAGCAATCGCGGCTGACGCCGATGAGACCGAGTTTGACGACCGGAGTGTTTCGAAAGGTGTTCATGGGATGCCCTTTTTTGCTTGCCAAAGCTGCCCTTAACATATGCAATAGAAGGCAGAAAGGCAAGAGGAGTTGTCTTCGGGAACGGGTGATTCCGCGCGGCTCGCGCGGGAGAGTCCCGACCGGCGGTGAAAGCCCGCGACTCCGCCCTGGGCGGATTGATCCGGTGAAACTCCGGGGCCGACCGTAGAGTCGGGATGGGAGAAGCGTCAACCCTTGCCGCAGACCGCAAGGTCTGCTGCTGTTCCCGAAGCGTCTCCGTTTCGGGATTTTTTATGTCCGCAGCCGCTCATCACGCGAGGCGATCCAAAGAACCGGCCGACGAGACCGTGGTTCAGGAGATCGAGTCGGCCCTTGCCGCCATCCGCCGGGGCGAGATTATCGTCGTGACCGACGATGAGGATCGGGAAAATGAGGGGGATCTGATTATGGCGGCCGCCAAGGTCAACGCCGCAGCCATCAATTTCATGCTCACGCATGGGAGGGGTCTGCTTTGCGTGGCCTTGCCACCCGATCGAGTTGCCCAGCTTGGATTGGTTCCGATGCCCCGGGCGGGGGGTGGGGATCATCAGGGAACGGCGTTTCTTCAATCCGTGGATGCCCGAGAGGGCGTGACGACGGGAATCAGCGCGCACGACCGCGCCCGGACCATCCGGGTCCTGATGGATCCCCAGGCGAGGCGGGATGATCTGGTCAGCCCGGGCCACATCTTTCCTCTCGAGGCGCGCGAGGGCGGCGTACTGCGCCGGGCCGGCCATACGGAGGCCGCGGTGGATCTTTCCCGGCTGGCGGGATTACCGCCCGGGGGAGTGATCTGTGAAATTCTTCGGAACGACGGGCACATGGCCCGCTATCCCGAATTGCAACGCTTTGCCCGGCAGCATGGTCTGGCGATGACCACGATTCGGAACCTGATTGCGTACCGGCGGTTGCGGGAGCGGTTGGTGGAACGGGTCGAAACGGTGGATTTGCCCACCCGATACGGTCATTTCCGGCTGGTCTTGTATCGGGAGAAGCCGGCGGGGGAGTGCCACGTGGCGCTCGTGAAGGGCGAGGTGGCGGCGGCCGAGGCTCCCCTCGTGCGGGTTCACAGTGAATGCCTGACCGGCGATGTCTTCGGCTCCTGCCGCTGCGATTGCGGCGAGCAGCTGCATCGCGCGATGACGATGATCAACGCGGAAGGGTGCGGGGTGGTCCTATACATGCGCCAGGAGGGACGGGGAATCGGACTGGCGAACAAGATTCACGCCTATGCCCTTCAACAGCGACATGGTCTGGATACGGTGGAGGCCAACGAGCGCCTCGGCTTTCCCGCGGACCTACGGGATTATGGAATCGGTGCCCAGATCCTTGCGGATCTTGGACTCCGCCGCATTCGCCTCCTAACCAACAATCCGCGAAAGATTGTGGGTCTCGAAGGGTATGGACTCCGGGTGGTGCAGCGTGTCCCGTTGATCGTTCCAGCAAACGAACACAGCCGGCGCTATCTCCGGGCCAAGAAGAGAAAACTGGGCCATTTGTTATAAGGGTACACGAACAGGAACAACAGGAGCGAGCCATGAAGGAAATCAGTGCGCCTCTGGATGGAAAAGGATTGCGGATCGGTGTGGTGGTCAGTCGGTTCAACGATCTTTTCACCCGTCAGCTGCTGGCCGGGGCGGAGGACGCCCTTGTCCGGCATGGGGTGGCGCCAGACGCCATTACGGTCGCTTGGGTCCCGGGAGCCAACGAAACGCCTCTGGCGGCGCAAAAGATGGCGGCGTCGGGAACGTATGACGCCATCGTCGTCCTGGGATGTGTCATACAGGGGGCCACGCGGCACGCCGAACTGATCAACGGCCAGGTATCCCGCTCGCTGGCCAAAATTGCGCTGGACACCGGGGTTCCGGTCATCAACGGGGTGATCACCGCGGAAAATCTGGATCAGGCGATCGAGCGGTCTGGTACCAAGGCGGGGAACAAGGGATGGACGGCCGCACTGGCCGCGATCGAGATGGCGAATCTCTTCCGGCAGCCGGGGCTATCAGGATGAAAGGGCGGCGACAGGCGCGCGAGTGTGCCGTCCAGTTTCTTTACGCCCTGGAGTACCCGCACGACGATCCCACGACGGCGTTGCGGGACTTTTGGGGCCTTCAGGAGGAGCCTGTCTCCCCTTGGGTCCGCGAGATGGCCGAGAGTCTGATCTGGGGCGTTTTGGAACATCAGGATCGGCTGGATCAGGCGATTCGGAGTGCGGCCGAGAACTGGGATCTCCACCGGATGTCCCGCGTGGATCGGAATATACTCCGTCTGGCGGCGTACGAAATGTTCTACCGGGAGGACATTCCCCCCGTTGTTTCGATTGATGAGGCGGTCGAGATGGCGCGGGATTTTTCGGGGGAGAATTCCGCGCGATTTGTCAATGGGGTGTTGGATCGGATCAGCAAGACCCTCACCCGTCCCCTCCGGACGGCCCTGACGGCCGAGTCGCTGCCCCGTCTTCCCGAATCGTCTCAGGAGCCTGGAGGACCGGTGTCATGATCGGATGGCGAGACGCACTGGCCCGGACGCGACGGGCCATGGCCGAAGGGCTTCGTTCCCTGTTCCGGCCGGGACGTCCGGACGAGCGGACACTAGAAATGCTGGAGGAGACCCTGATTCGGGCCGATGTTCCATCGCGGGTGGCGGCCGCGTTGCTGGAGGAGGCCAGGACTCAGACGGGGGGGGAGACCTTTTCGGATCGGCTGGCGGCTGTGATGACCCGGATGCTCGGTTCGCCGCCTGCCGATGTGCTGGCTGATCCTGGCGAAGGCGTCCGCGTCATTCTTCTGGCGGGCGTCAACGGCGCGGGGAAGACGACCACGGCGGCCAAACTGGCGCGGCGGTTGTTGAAGGCCGGAGGACGGCCGTTGCTGGCGGCCGCCGACACTTTTCGTGCCGCCGGCTCCCAGCAGTTGCAGCTCTGGGCTGAGCGTGTTCCCTGCGAATGTGTGGCCGGTCGCATGGGCGCCGACCCGGCGGCGGTGGCCTTCGATGCCGTGCAGGCCGCCCGGGCGCGAGGCGCTCATGCCGTGATTGTGGATACGGCGGGCCGCATGCATACGCGCGAGGCTCTGATGGCGGAACTCCAGAAGGTGGGCCGAAGCGTCGGGAAGGCGCATCCCGGCGCCCCCCATGACGTCTGGCTCGTCCTGGATGCAACCACCGGATCGAACGCCCTGTCCCAGGCCCGCCATTTCCACGAGACGCTTCCTTTGACCGGCCTGATCGTGGCCAAGCTCGACGGATCCGCGAAGGCCGGCTTTGTTTTCGGCATTCGTCGCGAGCTGGCCGTTCCCCTCCGCTATGCCGGTCTCGGCGAGGGCATGGACGATCTGGTTCCGTTCGATCCGGCGGCCTTTGTGCAGGCCATCCTGGCCCGACCGGAGGAGACGACCTGATGGCGATGGCACGAACCCCCTCCGAATGCGATCGGATCTGGATGCGGCGAGCGATTCGGCTCGCCCGGAACGGGGAGGGTTGGACGCGGCCGAATCCTCCGGTTGGGGCGGTCGTCGTCAAGAACGGAGAAGTGGTCGGAGAAGGGTGGCACCGGAAGGCGGGGGGTCCGCATGCCGAGGTTGAAGCCCTGACCCGTGCGGGCGACCGCGCCCGCGGGGCTGTGCTCTATGTGACGCTCGAGCCCTGTTCGACCTGGGGCCGAACGCCGCCGTGCACGGAGGCCATTTGCCGGGCCGGCCTGGCACGGGTGGTTTATGCGACGGAAGATCCCAATCCCCGACATACGGGACGGGCGCGGACGATCCTCGAAAAAGCCGGCATTCGGGTGGATGTCGGGGTGGGTCGCATCGAGGCCGAGGCGCTTATTGCGCCATTTCGCACGTGGATTCAAGAGGGGCGCCCCTACGTCACCCTCAAACTCGGATTGACCCTGGACGGACGGATTGCCGATGCGGCGGGTGCCTCCCGGTGGATCACGAGCGAGGAGGCGCGCCGGCAGGTTCAGCGGATGCGCCAGCGTGTGGATGCGGTTATGGTCGGGGCCGGGACCCTCCGTGCGGACAATCCCACCCTTCTTCCCCGGGCTGGGGGGGCGCCCCCGGTTTATCGGGTGATTGTGGCGGGGCGGAGAGGGCTTCCGCCGGACGCGACGGTGTTCACCGATGCCCACGCCGATCGTACGATCGTGGCGGCACCCGGCGAGGGACGGCGCCGCGCGGATGTCCGCTGGAGCAAAGGCGGCGCGCGTCTCTGGCATTTTCCTTCGGTCGGAGGGCGGGTTCCGCTGGACGACGTGCTCCGGCGATTGGGACGAGAAGGGTTCCTCCATGTGCTCTGCGAAGGCGGCGGCCGGCTGGCGGGCGCGCTTCTTCGGGACGGCCTGGCGGATGAAGTGGTTCTCTTTTATGCGCCGATCGTGCTGATGGGCGGAACGAGCGGCTTCGAAGGGGAGCCGCGTCACCTTGCGAATGGATTTCGGGGACGGATTCTCCAAACCCGCCGCGTGGGACCGGACTGGATGGTGCGTTTTATTCCTGAACGAGTGAGGCGGTCATGTTTACGGGGCTGATTGAAGCGGTCGGGCGATTGGCGGCGCGGGATCCCCGGGAAGGGGGCGCACGGCTTCGGATCGAAGGTGTGGCCTGGTCGTCGTCGCTTCAACGAGGGGAGAGCGTTGCGGTCGAGGGTGTCTGTCTGACCGTGACCCAGGCGGGAGAGGAAGGGTTTGTGTGCGATCTGCTGCAGGAGACCTGTCAACGGACAACTCTTGGGCAGATGCCGATCGGCCGCCGGTTGAATCTGGAACGGGCGCTGACCCCTTCTTCCCGTCTGGGAGGGCATTTTGTGACGGGCCATGTGGATGGCATGGGCGAGGTGAGCGCCCTTCGACGCACGGGTTCCGACTGGGTGTTGGAGGTTGCTCCGCCGGACGATCTGAGGAAGGAGATTGCGCGGAAAGGCTCGATAGCGATCAACGGGGTGAGCCTGACCGTCGCGCGATGCGGCACCGACCGCTTCGAGGTTCACCTGATTCCGTTCACGTGGTCGCACACCTCGCTCTCCGACCTGGGGGTAGGGGATCGGGTGAATCTGGAAACCGATCTTATCGCGAAGTATGTCCGCCGCCTGCTTCAACCCGAACCTCCGGGCGGTCTGACATGGGAACGACTGACGTCCTCGGGATTTCTGTAAATCGCCAGACCACGGGGGTCTACGGATCGAGATGGACGGAGAGTTCTCGGCCGGACGAAGGCTCGTCCCGGCCGGTGATGAGATTGTGACAAGCGTGAAACCCCGCGGGCAGGCGTAGGGAGAGGGAGGCGGGGGAGTCGGAGAACGCAACGGCCGCTCCGTACCAGGTACCGTCCTGGTCTTTGATGGCCACGGCCCTGGCGTCGGTGTTCGGAACCCGCATGGGAAGCTGGGCGGCGAGGGTCGGGCCTGATGAGGGACCGCGGCAGGTGTCCGAACCGCAGATCAGCGCCACGCCGATATCGAACAAAAGCGTATGGGCTTCGAAGAGGCGAACCCCACAGGGGGGGTGAAGGGTAATCTCGTCGGCATAGAGGGCCCCGCCGGCGAGTGACGTTTGGGGCCGTCCAGAGCCTTCGGCCAGACCGATTTGACGATCCGGAGGCCGGACGATGACAAAGCCGTTCGCCCCATGGAGAATCTGAAGAGACAGGCGGTTGTCCACCACAAGATGGCGGGAGGGGATTCGAACGCATGCCGCGCGGCCCGGGCAGGTGGTCAATCGCAGCCTTTTTCCTTTCCAGGCATACTCCCGCGTTCCTCGGTTCCAGAGGTCATTGGGGATGACGAGGTGCAGGCTTTGGAAATCGCGCAGGTAGGCGCGGTGTCGCATCCGGGCTCGTTGCCAGAGGAGGGCCGTCGCATCGTCCGGTAGGGCCACGAAGGCCACGTCTGTCAGGGCGATCTCATCGGGCTCTTCGCCTTCCGCGATAAAGGCTTCGGTCCGTGTGGCGAATCGGCCGGCCGTCGCAAATCCGCCAGGAAGGGGGCATACGGTTCGGGTGAGAATCCGATGGAGGTTGACGCGACCGAGGCCGAGGATACGGCCGGCAAGGTTATGGCTCCATTCGGCCATGGAAGAGGCCGATGGTGGAAGGCAGAGCCCGACCGGTTTTTCGGCCGCTTCCCAGACCCACGACGTGAACCGGCGGCGGCCCTTCACAAAAACCGCGCCGTGGTAGTCATCGTGCCACGAGGAGAGCACACGGGGTGGAATTGTCGTTGTCGGCCGCGGTTGGACGAGATCGGGGAAGACGCGTTTCCAGAAGGCGGCCATCGAGAAGGCGGCGGCTCGGTCACCCTCGAGGCGGAGACGATAGAGGGGGGAGACGCGGGTCAATTGGGCCAGTCGGCGTCCGGGAAAAGAACCGTCGCCATTGGCGTTTTGCTCGATTTGGACCTCGCGCAACCATCCACGCTCGAAGGTCTCGGTTGCGGGATCCGACAGATGATCGCGGATGAAAAGCCAGGCCGGAAGGGCGTACTCCTGGCAGTAGGCATATCGGAATCGCGTGTCGCCTCCGATACGGAGAAGGCGTCCGTCCGGAAAATGGCACGCCTTCACGAGATTCCAGAGTTCTGGCACATGGCGGTAGAGCAGGGCCGGAGGGGGCACCCCCGCTTCTCGGCACGAAAAATGGAACAGGGCGAGATTGGACAGGCAGATGACCATGTAGCCCATGTTGAGGTATTGGTGATGATTACAGGCGAAGGTTTCAAAAAAATAGGCTCCCACAAAACGATCACGCACGGGCCGACCGTCCACGATCTCATCCCGTGTGGCATCGGAAGGGATCGAGAGACCGTTAACAAGGAAAACCAGCCCTTTTTCGCGCCAAGCGTCGGCGTGAGTGACGCTCGGGTTCCAGCATGCGGCGCGAAGGAGCAGTAGGCCATTCCAGATATTGCTTTCCGGTTTATTGTCCTCGATCAAACCGGCTTTGACGGGATAGGACTGGAGGAGCCATTCGGCTTCGGAGGCCAGAACGGCAGCGATGGCTTTTCGCCATTCGGACGTCAGGGAGTCGGCCATGGCCGCGATTCCATGCCTCATTCTCTCGAGACCAAGCACGCTGATTCAGGTATGTCCCCACGGCTGACCGTCGGTGCAGGCGCTGCCCCCGGCGACGTGCGAGCGTAGCGTGAACCGCAGCATGCGGAGGGCGATCTCGCGCATTTCGCCGCGGCTCATGGTCGCGCGGCGTTCATCCGTGTCGGGATCGGCGGCCAAAACGGCGAAGGCGGTATTGTGGGCCTGCATCGCCCAGTGGCCATGATGGGCCGGCCCGTACGGGATCTGTTCAGGGTCCTGGGGCAGGGGATGGAGGTGGCGGCGGGCGAATGGAATCCACCGTTCAAGCCGATGACGAAACGCATGATGGGTGAGAGGTGTGGCTGGCATGTCCGATCGGGTCCTCGCCAACAGGTTATTCGAAACGGTGCCTTGTAAAAAGAGTTTTCAGAACCCGTCGTACTGTGATAAAATGGCTGTACACTAGCTGTAGGGCGAGGGATGACACGCATTCGATGGTTCAACCGAATTGTTATGGCGACGGTTGCCATGGTCGGATTAATTGCGCTTGCTACCGCGCTATGGGGCGCAGAAGAGCCGGCACGACGGATGTCCGTGGATTTGGGCGAGAGCGTTCGGCTCGATCTCGTCTGGATCGCGCCGGGGCGATACGTCCGGGGCAGTCCGGCGCGGGAAGCGGGGCGGCGAGAGGACGAGACGGCCCACGGGGTTGTGTTAAGCCGGGGTTTCTGGATGAGCGTCTGCGAAGTGACGCAGGCCCAATGGACTCGTGTGATGGGGGCCAATCCTTCCTTTTTCGAGGGGTCGAACCGGCCGGTCGAATCGGTCAGCTGGGAGGAGGTCCAGCGTTTTCTCGAAATCATAAGCGAGCGGGCGGGAGGGTGCTTCCGGCTGCCGACGGAGGCCGAATGGGAGTATGCGTGCCGGGCGGGAACGACAAGCGAGACGGCGGGGGATTTGGCGGCGATGGCCTGGTATGCGGCGACCAGCGAAGGGTCCACCCGGCCGGTGGGGGAGAAACAGCCCAATGCATGGGGTCTCCACGACATGCACGGCAATGTGGCGGAGTGGTGTCAGGACTGGTATGGACCCTATCCGCGTGGAACGGTCCATGATCCCCCGGGGCCTGCGTCGGGCCTTCGTCGGGTGGTGCGGGGAGGATCTTGGCTGAGCGAACCGCGACATTGCCGCTCCGCAGCCCGCCAGGCGGAATTACCGGATACGCGTTCCAGCACGATTGGATTCCGCGTGGTCCGCGAGGCGGACGGCCCTTAACGTGCTGGGGCGCGGTGGCCGCCGGCCCGCGTCGTCTACGCCGGGGCCCATCTCGCCCTATTCCGCTAGCCGCCGAAGCCCGGGCAGTCGCGCCGATCGAAAACGGTCGCAATAGGCTACGGCCTGATCCGGTGGAAGGCGGACCATGAAGGCGAAGGCATCGGCCTGGAGCTCAGGCGTTTCCATTCGGGAAAAGAAGGCGACCAGCGTCTCCCCCCGCTCGGGGCTAAGGCGGCTCAGAGTTTCGCGGAAGTGGCTCACATCGTAAATCGCTTGTTTCTCAAGAGCGACGACCCGGCGGTATTCGGCCATCGCTTCCTGTTGCTGGGCGGGGGTTAATTTGAAGGAGACGCCGCCATAGAGACTTTGATTCGCGGAGCGCCGTCCGCTTTTTGAGGCGCAGACGGCGGCGCATGCTCTCTTCGTAGATTTTCAGGGCTTCCTCCAGGGCGCTGGTGTCCCCGAGCCGAAGGAGGACCGAATGCGCCAGCAGGGCGTGGGAGGGGCGTTGCTGCAGACATCGGCGGACGGCCGGGACGGCGTCCGGAAGGCCGAGTTGGCCGAGCGCGATCAACGCCTCGCGCACGAGATTCTCATGGGTCTCGTCCAATCCTTTTTCCAACAGCGGGCGTAAGGTTCGATCGCCCGCAAGGCCGGCGATTTGGTATCCCGCCGCGCGGATAGAGTCGTGGGGCGAGGCGATCAGCGCGGGGGCCAGCTCGGCGAATGACGGATCGAAATAGGGGGCGGTGCGCGCGATCACGTCCGAGAGCAAATCCATATCCACGATCTTTCCGACATGGTCGACTGCCACATGAAGCATTCGTCGAGCGCTTTCCCTATCCACGATGTTCACGGAGGTATCGCGGAGTTTGGTTGTGAACACCGCATCGGACGACACCAGGGCGTCCAGCATCAAATCCTCGGCGGTCGGCTTGGATGGATCTGGGGCGCGCGGGCGACGATCCCTGTTCGAAACGACCCGACCGGCCTCCTCTCCGAGCCATTGCAGGCAGGATTGGAGAATGTGCGGCCACCAGGGCCATTCCCAGTAGGGGGTCGTGTCCTCGGCCGAGGACCCATGCGGATTGATCAGCACGACGGTGACACGGCCTTTGCCAAAAGGGCGCGACACAATCGCGGGGGCGTCGCCGGCCGTCAGGAGAACCTTGGCGTCCTCTTTCAGCGGCGAGGTATCCACAGTATAGGCATGGGCGGGGCGATCCCAATTGATGCCGGGGATGAAAAACGATTTTTCGACCGGACGAAGCGGCCATCCGTTGTCACGGCGCCGAATGTCGTGGTAGTGGCGGATTCGGATGGGGAGCAGGTCGGCCAGTGCCGTGTTGTGATCGGCGCCGAGGGAGAGGTTGAAATACCCGCCCATGATCAGCAGGCCACCGCCGGCCTGGACATATTCCCGGAGCAGGGCGCGGCGCTGGGGTCCCAGATGGAACGCATGGATGTTGTCGAGAACGATCACGTCATACACCGCCAGATCCTCGAAGGTTTCGGGAAAATCATCCATACAGCCTTGGGCACCGGCTCGGAAACCCACGAAATCCACCCATGATGCGGTGGTGGAGGCCGATGCGGCCATACGTGCGGCGGCGGCCTCCACCGGATTCAGCCAGGCAAATGGGCCGCGCGCATGATGAACATCCAGACGACCGTCGCGACGCAGCGAGAGCGGGGCCGGGAGTTTGCGGGCGGCGCCGGCCTCGGCATCCGCATTGAAGGCGCGCTCATCGTCTTTGTAGGGGGGTGGCGTTTGGGATGGGGCCGGTTTCCCGGGGGCGATTCCGGCGGCGGTCTGACGTTCGGCATCCCGGCTCCCCCGTTCGTCGGCCTGCCGAGCGAGAAGATCGGCGGCCTCTTCGATCGGAGTGGTCAGCGCGAAGGGAGGGTCGTCGCCGCCTTCGAGTTCGAACAGGACGATGCCCCATCGGTGCAGACGCTTCAGGGTGACGGCCGGCTTAGCCGTCGACCCGGTCACCGGCAACGTCTCATGGCCAAGACACAGGTCGGGAGAGAGATGCGCCGCGCGAATCAAACGGGTTCCTGACGGCAGGGTCAGTTCGAGGACGATATTTGTGCGGGATGTGGCGGGGGTCTGAACGCGGCTGGAAAACTGGCGGTAGCGAGGCGGATTGATGAGATTGACCAGCAATTGAACACGTCCAGGAGCGACTCGACGAAGCCAGGTGCTTTCTTTCCACCAGAGGTTCTCCTCCGCAACCTCCTGGTTCTCCTGCGCGAGGCGGAGGGCGGCGTCCGGATTAGCCAGGCGGGCGGTATCGTCCCAGACGAAGGCGCTGTAGCGGGTCAGGAATCTGGCAAGGGCCCGAAGAGAAAATCACCGGGACTGGTACGATAACAATAGCGTTGGCCAGCGGCCAGGCCGAAAAGGACACCCCACATGATGTCCTGGCTCGAACCCATGTCGAATGTGATGAACAGGG
>Ga0308419_1000250_pt1 | contig 42105 bp, 34 predicted proteins | sample HotsprSampleMS50_FD_203674 | JGI IMG/M metagenome (GOLD analysis project Ga0308419, IMG submission 203674) | Hot spring phototrophic mat microbial communities from Mushroom Spring, Yellowstone National Park, Wyoming, United States - 20090730_MS50 ... | reverse complement strand
ATAATTAAGTTTAGAGAATAGCGAAGCGGTAAGGCCAACAGGTGTAGTTGTATTAATTTTATCTTGTTTAATTAGATTCAACAAATCTTGCTGCGATTCGAATTCCTTCTTCAAATCATTATCATTAGGTAATTGAGCAAAGAGAAAATCGACTTCTTCTTTGCTTAAATTACCTTCAAAATAATCGTGTATAAATTTTTGGTACATAAAATTACTCATTTATTTATTAATTTTTATTTTTTTTTCATTTTTTTTATTTAGTTTTTCTAAGATTTCAATTATTCTTTTTTTGCCTCTATAAATTCTATTTCTTACAACGCCTAAACTTTCGTTTACCAAATTGGCAATTTCTTCGTAAGATAAATCTTCGTAATATCTAAGTATTGTTACTTCTTTTAGCGATGGTTCGAGTAATGAAATTGCATATCTTAGTTTATCTAATTTATCGTATTCTCTCTCTTCATTCGAAAATTCTATTTTATCTAAATCTAATTCTACTTTTTCTTTATGCTTTTTAATAAAATTTATGCAAGAATTTCTACTACTTTTAAGTAAAAAATGTTTTAGATTATTAATCGAACCTTCTCTATTTACATATTGAATAAAATTGAGAAAAATATCTTGAAATACATCGTATGCATCATTCCTATTATTTAAAAATTTTATGCAATAATTATAAACCATATTATTGTATCTGTTATAAATTTCGGCAAAAGCTGCTTCTTTACTACTTTTACTCTCAGATTTTAGAAAAGTAGTTAATTCAGAATCAGACATTTTGCTAAAATCTTTCATTAATTTATAAACCCTTTAAAAACATTGTTACTTATCAAATCTATTGATTTTGCTTGTATTAAGTTATTAATATAATTGATATCTGCTTTAAATAAAATTTTAAAATTGTTCTCGCTTAATTTGTTCTTTAACAAAAAACTTACGTATTGATTGTTCTTAGACCAGCTAATATTAGATAATTCTTGTTCGAAAGCATAATTTGTAATTTTAAAAAATCTAAAATCTTTGCTAGCAAGAGTCATTATCCATAGATTATCATCTTTGTTTATGAAAGCTAAATAATTACCATCATAAGAAATTTCAGCATTATAAAAATTAATATTTGGGTTAATTAATTTTATTTCTTCAGAATTTTTTGTTGATAAATTTATTATAACTATCTTAGATGTATCATTTTTGTTGATAGAATAAAATAGATTGTTTTTATTATCCCAGCTAATGATATCATTTATTTGGTTTTTATTAATGTTAGATTCGCTTTTACTAAAAACTATAATTACTTGATTTAAATTATTAGCGTCAATAATTTTTAGATTAATATTGTTTTTCTCTTCTTCGAATAATGCTAAGTATTTAGAATCTAACGAAAATAAGTATTCGGAATTAATTGCCAAATTATTTGTAATTAAATTGAATGAATTTGAATTATCGTTATTATAAACAATTAATTTATTCTCCGAAGAAAATGCAATTTTTAAACCGTCATTACTAATAATTGGATTATTTATATCGTAAATTGGGCTTTCTTTGGTAATAAATGTAGATCTTTTATTATTAATATTAAAGGTATATAATTCTTTTAACCCATCTTTGTTCTTAGAGATATAGCAAATTATACCATTTTCAGAAGGCTTAGAGTATAGAATAGAATTCTGTATAATTTCGATAGGTTCGCCATTATTTAATTTTACATAATATATATTCGGATTATTTGTATTGCTAATAATAGAAGTAAAATATAGACGTTCGCTTGCAATACCGCTATCGGGAGAATTAATTTCGCAGGTATCACAGCTAATTAGCCAAAATATAAAAAATATGTTTAATAATATTATAAACATTTCAAAAATTGTAATTCTAACATATATAATGACAATTTAAATACTTAAAATTCTCAAAATTTTTAAATATGTTAATATAATCAAATATTGAGTATAAAAATGATAAAAAAATATTTACGTTTTTTCATTGATGAAAGATGTAAATAAAGATAAAGAAAATTATCCCGATTATATAGAAACTATATTCGAATTTAATGTCCAAAAAGGAAAAAAGCCCGAGCGTTTAGACCATTTCCTAACTAATGCTATATATAATGCTACTAGAAATAGAGTGCAAAAAGCAATTGAAGAACAAAGGGTAACCATAAATGGTAAAGTTGCTAAAGCATCTAAAAAAGTCCAACCAGGCGACCATATAATTTGCAAAATAATGAAAGCACCACCTTTAGAATTATTGCCCGAAAATATTCCGCTCGATATAATATACGAAGATGAATATTTAATGGTAGTAAATAAACCACCTTTTATGTGTACTCATCCGGGTTATGGTCATCGTTACGGTACACTTGTAAATGCTGTATTGTATCATTTAGGATTGAGAAGAAGCATAAAAATAGAAAATTTGGATTTAGAAGAAGATGAAGAAGATATTTCAGAAGGTGAAATATTTGCAAGCGAAGAAGTAAGACCTGGTATAGTTCATCGTTTAGATAAAGATACATCTGGTATTTTAGTTATTGCTAAAAATCCCGAAATTCACGCTAATTTATCTAAACAATTTGCAGAAAGGACTACAGATAGAAAATATTTAGCTTTAGTTTGGGGAGACCTAAAAGATGATGAAGGTGTTATTGAAGGCGATATTGGTCGCTCACCAAAAAATAGGAAACTATTTGCTGTTGTTAAAAAAAATGGCAAGCCTGCTAAAACATCTTATCAAGTAGTAGATAGATTTGAATTTGTTACATTAATTAGATTAAAATTATTTACAGGAAGAACTCATCAAATTAGAGTGCATTTATCACATATTAATCATCCTGTATTTGGGGATGATTCTTATGGCGGTAACCAATTAGTTCGTGGCGGTACTCCCGAAGTAAATAAAATAGCAAATAAATGTTTATCTCTTATTAATCGTCATTTATTACACGCAGAAACTCTAGGATTTTATCATCCTATAAAAAAAGAATTTATGAATTTTTCAAGTAATCTACCTCTTGATTTTAACAATGTTTTAAATATTTTAAGAAATTGGAGGAATACTAAATGATAGAAAAAAAAGCTATTACATCACAATCAATAAATGAAATTATTGCTAAACGTTGGAGTATCAGAGCATTCGATATTAATAAAAAAGTCCCAAAAGAAAATATTATTGCAATTTGCGAGGCAGCACGATGGGCGCCGTCTTGCTTTAATGACCAGCCATATAGATTTATAATTTGGGATAAGTACGAGGATGAAGCTAATTATGATAAAGCATTTTCTTGCTTAGTAGAATGGAATCAGCGTTGGGTTCGTACGGCTCCTGTATTAATATGTGTATTAGCAGACAATAAATTTAGATATAATGGCGAGCCTAATCGTTGGGCACAATTCGATGCGGGTGCTGCTACACAAAATCTATATCTTCAAGCAGTTGATCTGGGTATGATGGCACATCCAATGGGCGGTTTCGACGTAGATAAAATAAAAAAAGAGTTTAATATTCCCGAAAACTTTACACCTATGGCAATGATAGCGGTTGGATATCAGAGTGAAAATATAGATGTGTTAGATAATGATCACAAAGAATTAGAAACAAAACCAAGAGAGCGTATTTCATTAGGTGAGAATTTCTTTTTCTCGCAATGGGGCTCTCCTATAACAAAAATTATATAATTTCTGCTACACGAAGTTTTGCACTACGAGAACGTGGATTTTCTGATTGTTCTTCTTTAGATGGTGTAATTGGTTTAGTAGTAATTATTTTTAATTTATGAGAATTATCCAAGCTTTTAGAATTTTCTCTAAAAAAATTTTTAACTATTCTATCTTCTAATGAATGATAAGAAATAATAACAATACGTGAATTTTGCTTCATTTTGTGAATTATACAATTAAGAGTTCTTTCTAAAACATTTAATTCATCATTTACAACAATTCTAAATGATTGGAATACACGAGCTAAAGTTTTATTTCTATAAGGTGGGGGTGTAATTTCTTCTATTAATTGCCTAAGGTCTGTAGTACTAAGAATGGTTGAAGCACGTCGTCTTTCTATAATACGACGTGCTATCAATCCTGCAAATGGTTCTTCGCCATAAGAGCGTAGAACCTGCTTTAGCTCCGAAAGACCTGCTGTGTTAATAAATTCACCTGCTGTAGTACCGCTAGTTCCGAAACGCATATCTAACGGGGCATCGAAACGATAACTAATACCATTAGCAGGGTTATCTAACTGCTTAGAGGAAACACCCAAATCAAGTAAAAAACCACTAAATTTACCCCATACAGCAGATTTTTCGCAAGCAGTAGAATAGCACTCGTTATAAATGGTAAGTTTAGGCGACGCATCATTTTGTAAATATTTACTGAGCTTCCTCTTAACAAACGCAATAGCGTCCGGATCTTTATCAAAAGCTAGTAAATTCCCCCCAGAATCTAGCTCCTGAAGTATCCGTTCTGCATGCCCACCGCCACCTAAAGTACCATCTACATAGATGCCATTCTTATCATTTATCAAATAACGTATTGATTCTTCTAATAAAACCGAAAGATGATATTCATAATCTTTTCTTACTAAGTTGTTTTTATCATCATCTTTCTTTCTTTTTCTCATTTATTTCTAAGTTGCCATTACTTTCTTTGACACATCTTCGAAATTTGTTTCGTGTCTATTCATATATTCTTCGAATTTTTCAGGATTCCAAAATTCTATATGGTCTATCATTCCTATTATCATTACCCTGTTTTCTAAACCAGCAAATTCTATTAATTTTTTCGGTAACATTATTCTTTGTTGTGCATCTAATGTTACTTCTTCAGACCATTGTAATAAAGTTCTTAAGAAATATCTGTTCTCTGGTACAAATTGATTTAATGTAGAAAATTTCTCTTCATATTTTTTCCACTCGTCTAATGGATATGCTACTATGCATTCTTCCTGCCCACGAAGCAAAGTAAAGGTATCCTGAGATTCTGGGCTCATTGCTTTTCGCATTTTTACAGGAATATTTACTCTACCTTTGCTATCTAAGGAGTATATTTCCTGTCCTTTGAAGAATGCCATAATACTTTAAAAATTATTTCTGGAAAAATTTACCACTTTTACCCACTTTCACACACGAATATACACTTTTTTTTTAAAACAAAGAAAAAAATTTAAAAATTTTCCACTTTATTATGATTTTTTTTAAAAAATATCAGAATTTATTGTTATAAATTTTATTAATAATTTTCTTATTTTTGTTAATATTTTTACTATTCTAAAAAAAGGTTAATTTTATGTCTATACTATCAACAAAGTATTTAGGGTTAGACCTTAAAAATCCAATAATAGCAGCAAGCTCTGGATTAACAGGTAAAATAGATTATCTAATAGAATTAGAAAATGCAGGCGTAAGTGCTATAGTGCTAAAAAGTTTATTCGAAGAAGATATTATAGCAGAAATAAATAAACAACGCTCTACTGTAATAACAGCTTCATCTATATATCCCGAAATTTACGATGCTTTTACATACGATGAAATGGAAGATAGCGTATCGAAATATATTAATTTAATAAAAACTGCTAAATCTAAACTATCCATACCAATAATAGCATCTATCAATTGTGTTAGTGCTAACGAGTGGACTACATATGCAAAAAAAATACAGGATAGTGGAGCAGATGCTTTAGAACTTAATATGTTTTTAATGCCTTCGGATTTTAATAGAACTTCCGAAGAAAACGAAAAAGTATATTTTGATGTAATCGAAAAAGTAAAAAGTGCTGTTAGCATTCCAATAGCATTAAAGATAAGTTATCATTTTTCTAATTTAGCAAATATGATAAAAAGACTATCTGATACCGGAATTGATGGTCTTGTATTGTTCAATCGTTATTATAATCCTGATATAGATATAGATAATATAAAGGTTATTCCTGGTATTTTGTATTCTAAACCTTCTGATATTCATTTGGTATTACGTTGGATAGCAATTGTTGCTAATAGAATTAATTGTAGTTTGGCTGCTACTACAGGTATTCACGATGGTGCATCTGTAATTAAAATGATATTAGCAGGTGCTGATGTAGTCCAAATAGCTTCTACTATATATTATAATGAATTCGAAGTAATTACTAATATGTTAAATTTTGTAAAATTATGGATGAGCCAACACGATTTCGAATCAATTAATGAATTTAGAGGAATATTGTCTCAATCTTCATTAGGTAATCCGGCTGCATACGAAAGAGTGCAATTTATGAAACATTTTGCAGGAAAATTGACTTTAGGATAATTTAAAACTTAAAAATTTTAAATGAATATGGGGATTTTACAATCCCCTTATTTTTATAAAAATTTTAATTTTTTATATCATTAAATATTAATTCACCAACTTTAAGGTCGAATGGAGTAGTAATTTTGATGTTTATATCTTCACCATCTATTACAGTTACTTTATATCCAATAAATTCTACAAGCGATGCTGAATCTGGCCCATAATAATTAGCTTTCATTGCCTTATCATAAGCATTTTTTAATATATCGTACCAGAAAGCTTGCGGAGTTTGTATCAAACTTAGTTTACTTCTGTCTATAGTTTTAATAACTTCGTTTTTGTGCGAAACTTCTTTAATTGTTTCTTTAGGTTTGATAGCTGGAATTACAGCTCCTGTTTCTTCTACAGTTTCTAATATTCTTTTTACTAAATCTTTAGTACAAAAAGGTCTTACAGCGTCGTGAACTAATACAATATCAGATTCGCTTACTGTTTTTGTATTTATTCCATTGTATACAGAGTCTTGTCTTTCTAATCCACCAACTACTATTTCTTTTACTTTTCCTTTGCCATATTTATCGAACATTTGTTTAGTAAAAGTATACCACTCGCTATGAACACATACTACTATAGAATCAATTTCTTCAATCTGATTGAAAATCTCAACTGTATGAACTAAAATAGGCGAACCACCAATTTCTACAAATTGTTTCGGTACATTTGCACCAAAACGTTTTCCTACACCTCCGGCAGGAATAATTACACTTATGCTCATTTTGTTATACTCACTTTTATTTATAAATTAATTTCTATATCTATATTTTTCTGTTACTGTTAGTGGTCTGATTAATCTGAAATCACCAAAACCAGTATTATCTACAAAAATAAATTCTCTATTATTTTGATAAATCCATCTTTCGTAGGTTTTGCCATCCCTATAGCCTGTTTGTCTATCAATAGTAATTGGATCGCCAAAAATTACATATATCATTCCCATATCAGTTAGCCAACCTTCCTGAAAAGATTTAAACTTTTGATTTGCATAATTAATTCTATAATAATACTCATCGAAAGCTTCGTTCCTATCAGTACCTTTTGATGGATCTAAATTTTTCCAAAATTCTTCGAATCTTTTAATTTTTTCTGATTCTGTTGGTGCACTTTGGATATACTCTATTTCATCTCTATTTGCAACATATCTAAGTTGTCTAATTGCATTATTTATATCTGAAATGATATTTCCTGCTACAGTTTTTATATAACTAATTGATCTTTTAGTTATAGCAAGAGCAGATTTATCGCTATATTCATCTATATTTAATGGTTCTAATGCAACTATTCTAAGAGTGTAATTGCCTGTTGTAAGTTCTTTTACAGCAGGTATATTGATAATTATTCTATTAATAGTATCTTTGTTTGTTCTTCTAATTCTATTGCTATAGGCAACCAATTGATTTTTTAAATCAAATATTTCCCAAACGTAATCAATAGAGTCGTATTTATTGCTCTTATTGTAAGATTCGAAAAATGTAAAGAAACCGTTAACTAAATTTCCTATATTGTCAGAAATATGTGGTGTAATTTTATAGCGTCCATTTATTTCTTCTACCGAGCTAAGAAGCATTATCCCACTAAGCGAAAAATTATAATTTTCAAAATTTATTACATTTATTTGCCGTTTACGGCTATATTCTAATTTATCTAAATCATCTTTTAGTATTACTTCTATTTGATAATCTCCTTCTTTAAGATATATAAATTCTTGATGATAATCAATAGAACCAGTTGCTCCTTGTGCAACAGAATATTCTTCTACACGAATACTTTTATTTGTTTTTTTGGTTTCTATTAGATTATTTTTTGAATCATATACATTTATTATAATATTATAATTAGTAGCAAAGAAATTATTTACTTTTATAAAATTTAATTCAGAATAAGGTACTGCTATGTAACAATCCAATCTCGAATAATTTAATGAATCACCTTTAAAAAGAATTGCGTCAAAAAAGATTTTTTCTGTTTGATTTGATGTGTTAATTTGCGTATACAAATTAATACTAAAAATTAAAAAAATCCAAAAAATCTTAAAAAACATTTTAAACTTATGTATAAAAATTAAAGTAAAACTAATAAATTTTGATTAATTAATGTTATTTTTTTCTAATTAATCTAAAACCAAAGGCTCCATCTATATTGTGTAAATATGGTATAGTTCTATAATATCCATCTTCAGTTAATTCGCTATCAATGTAATATGCTGCATTATCCAATTCGAAATTAGTAAACTTTTCTAAAGTATATTTAAGTATTTCGATATTTTCTTCGGGCTCTATTGTGCAAGTAGAATAGACTAAAGCACCACCTATTTTTACTAATTTGGTTGCATTTTCTATTATTTGTTTTTGTAAATAAGAAAGCATAACAATGTCTTCGGGTTCTCTTTTCCATTTGATATCCACTTTCTTGGGAATTGTTCCTAATCCAGAGCATGGAGCATCTACAAATACAATATCAGCTTTTTGTTCTAATGAAATTTTAGAAGCATCTGCTTCTAGAGTTTCTATAATATTATAACCTAATCTTTCAGAACCTTCTTTAATAAATTTTAGTTTAGAGGCGTGTTTATCCATAGCAATAATTTTACCTTTGTTTTTCATCATCTCTGCAAAAACAAAAGATTTACCACCTGGTGCAGCACACAAATCATATACTAAATCTCCTTCTTTAGCTCCAGAAAGTTTTGCTGCTAAAGTGGCAGAAGGATCTTGTATCGTAATTAAACCTCTTTTGAACATTTCGCTTTGTGAAATATCATACCTTGGTGATTCTAATATCAAAGAATTGATGTCGTATATAAATTCCTTGTAACCTACGTTATACTTATCGAAAATTTCTTTTACTTCTTCAATATTAGCTTTTAAAGTATTTACTCTAACAGGAACATATGGTCGTTTATTGAAATAATTCATCAATTTTACTGTGTTTTCGTCGCCATAGCTGTCTATCCATCTTTTAATCATCCATCGAGGGAATGAATAAAACACTGCGTAATAATAAGAATCATCTTCTCCACGTTCGGGATATCTAATATTTTCTAAATTTCTTGCTATATTTCTTAATACGCCATTTACTATGCCTGCAGATTTTTCGCCTTGAATAATTTTTACTATTTCAACTGATTCATAAATTGCTGCTGCTATAGGTATTCTGTTTAAAAATAACATTTGATAAAGGGCAATTCTCATAGCATTTTTTACTAAATTTAAGCACTTTTGGAAGTCTCCGTGATAAAATCCCGTTAATATCCAATCTAATCTGTTTCGCCAACGTATGCAACCATTAACTAATTCTGTTAATAAAGCTCTATCTTGTGGATTTAGGTCTTCATTTTTATGTGCATTAGATAATAATTTATCAATGTAAGAATCGCTTCTATCGTAACGATTTAAAATTTTTACTGCTATCATTCTTACATTAGAAGTTGGTTTAATATCAAATTGTAAATTATTTAATTCACTATCTATATTCGTAACTTTTTCCATAATAATTTTGTCTATCATTAGTTAATTATAAATATTTACTTACGGTTTTTAATATGCGTCTATTGTTAATAATTATTATATTTTTATTTAATTTAGCAGTTTTAAGTTTTTCGCAAAATTTATCTAATCCTATATTTCCTGCTAAACCTACTTTACCTGATTATTTAGGTTTTACTATTGGATTAGGGCAAAATTTTCAGTCTGGAAAAATGTACGTAGAATGCCCTGGCTGTATATTCGAAGATGGAGTTAAGTTTGGCTATACAATAGGTGCATTTTATGACTCTTTCATTAATGAATACTTAACTTATGGGGTTGATTTAAATCTTACTAATTTTGGAATAAAAACTTCATATATCGAAAATGAATTAATAGATGTAGTCTCTCCAGAAATATCTTATAGAGAATCTGTCAATATACCATTTAGACATATCGCAGATGTAGATATTTCGACTATAAATTTAATTCCTTATATTAAACTGATTCCTTGGAATTTTTTGTTTTTCAAAGTTGGTTTTGGATTTAATTTTGTTGCAAGTTCTAATCTAAGACACGATAAAGAATTGTTGAAAAGTGAAGTTGTTCTATCTAATGGAACTATTACAAAAGTTCGATTAGCAGATACCAAAGGTAACTTAGCAAATATTCAAGATGGTGAGTTCAAAGATTTAGAAAAGTTTTTTTTTACCATAAATCCTTCTATTGGTTTTAATATCCCTTTTGATAGCAAAAGAAATGTTGTTTTTTCACCTTGGTTAATGTATTCATTCCCTTTAGCCGATATATCTAATAATGGCGAAGCATTCAAAATTAATCAATGGAGAATGTTTTTTTCTTTATCATTTAAACTATAATATAAATATACTTGATAAAAATTGTTGGCATAATCATTGCTATAATTGTATTAGTATAAATTTAGAATATGAAGATTTTATTTAAATATATAGTTGTATATTTTATTTCTACTATATGTATTTTTTCTCAAGAAATATACATAAGTAGAAGCGATGTAGATGTAAATAGAAGTAGTTTTGTAACTGCTACCTTTACATTTACAATTGATGTATATTTAAAAGATGTCAAAAATGCAAATGGTGTTGCCTTTGAATTAAAATATAATCTATCAAATTACATAAAATATTCACAATGGAAATTTGGCGAATATGGTTCACCACAGATTATAAATTTTGATGATGGTAATGGAAATGGACGTCTAATAGTTGCTCTAAATAGGGGAGAAATTCCTTTAAGCGATAGTATTAATCAATCCAAAGTTATTAGTCTTGAATTTGTAACTTTACAAAATGCACCAAATTCTTCAATTTTAACATTTGAATTTGTAAATCCTATTGCAACAGCAATTGATATAAATGGTAGGAAAATAGTAAGTTTAAAATCTCAAAAAATTGAATATAGAATTAACGGATTTGTAAATGTATGGCCTGGTGATACAGATAATAATGGTAAAGTAGACCATCTCGATTTTGGTCCAGTATCTCAATATGTAGGATTTGGTTCAGCTACAAAAAATATGAGAAGTTTCAAACGTAAATCGGGTAGTGCTATTTGGGGTCCACACCAGGTACTCACTTGGGATAGTGCCGCAGTAACATATGCCGATTGTGATGGAAATGGAGATATTACAGTTTCTGATATGTTAATAGTTACTTACAACATTGGCAAAGATACCAATTCCTATAAATCAAAAAATGTAAATGAAAAAATTCAATCAAAATATCCCGAACCAATAGTATATTCTAATGATAATACAAAAAAAATTCCTATTTATGCAAATTTGAAAAGTGATTTAATTGGAATATCGGGTATAATTGATTTTGATATTTTAGATAATTCTAAAATATATGGTGTAGAATTAGCTTCATCTTTTGGCTCCTATCCGTATAATTATTCTTATAAGAAAGATAATCAAATAATTTTTGCAATAGGTTCATTTGTTAAAGAATTTGCAAAAAATAATTTAATTGCATATTTGATTGTAAACAATGATTTCGATGATAAAATTAACATTCGAGAACTAAAAGGAATAAATAAATATGGCGATATTTTTGATCTAAAAGCAATTACAAATGTAGAAGTAAATGTAGATGATATTACTCTAATACAAAATAAATTAATTGCAAATAATCAAATTCATACATTATATATATATGATTATTTAGGAAATTTAATAGAGAAACATCATAATATTAATTATATTGATTTATCTAATTTAAATCTAGGTATTTATTTTATTAAAGTATTTAATGATAATTCGAACGTTAAAATTATTAAGTATTTAGCAAATTAGTTATTATAAATTCTTGATCTAATTATTCCTAATTTATTTAAAAAGTGAATCAAAGAAACTTTAAGAACACCAAGGCCATATTTTACACTTCTGCTAAAATTTATAGAAGATGCATCTTCGAAATATTTAGTTGGGCAGGTTATTTCTGCTATTTCGTAACCTTTGAAAAAGATTTGAGAAATTATTTGATTATCAAAAACAAAATCATCAGAATTAGCATCATAATTTATATTTTTTAATACTTCAGAAGAAAAAGCACGATATCCTGTGTGATATTCAGATAGTTTTTGCTTAATTAATATATTCTGAAACAAAGTAAGAAACCTATTTGCTATGTATTTATACAATGGCATACCACCCTTTAAAGCACCTTTACCTAAGATTCTCGAACCAAATACTACAGGATATACATCATTAGCTATTAGATATGCCATAGAATGAATTAATTTTGGAGTGTATTGATAATCGGGATGAAGCATAATTACAATATCGGCACCAATTTCTAATGCTTTGTTGTAACAGGTTTTTTGATTACCACCATAGCCTTTGTTTTTGTCGTGCCTTATAACATAATTAATACCTAATTTTTGAGCTAATTGATATGTATTGTCCTTGCTATAGTCATCTACTAAAATTACTTCATCTACAATATCAAATGGAATTTCTTTATAAGTTTTTTCTAATGTAAGTTCTGCGTTATAAGCAGGTAATACAACTACAATTTTTTTATTATTAATCATTTGATGTTTAATTATTTTATACAAAAGTAACATTTTTCTTAAAAATGATTTTTTTATAAATTCTTAAAATTTTTTTGAGATTTTTAATTAAAAAATTTGTCATTATATGTTAGATAAATACAAAAATCGAAACGTTCTTTGACAATAGATTAATAATTTTATAATAAAAAATTAACAAAAATTTGGTAAAATGCTGATATTTTATTAACTTAACAAACATTTTTAGTCAATTTTTAAAATAGTTTTTAATTGGATTAATTTATGAAAATTACAGGGTCAAAAATTCTTGTTTTAGGGGGCTGGGGGCTTGTAGGAAGCGCTATATGCCATAAGCTGATGGAGCATAATCCATCCCAATTAATAGTATCATCCTTAAATGAATACGAAGCAAAAGATGCAGTAGAACATTTAAGAAAAGAATATCCTAATCACAATCCAGAAATGTTTGTAGCAAAATGGGGTAATATTTTCACTCGTACTGATTGGAAAGATGTAGATTTTAGAGAAGTTTTAAATAGCGAAGATAAACGCAAAATTCATATTCGCGATATTTTTTATGAATTAACCGATGATGTATTAAATCATTCAGCATTATACCAATTAATATCAGAAACTAAACCTGATATTGTGATTGATTGTATCAATACTGCTACTGCCATTGCTTATTTAGATATATATAATACTACACTGAACGTATTAAAAAAATTAGAAGAAGATAATTTAGATAACGCTTTGGTAGAGCAATTAATAGGTAGTATCTATATACCACAATTAATTAGGCATATACAGATTCTTTATCGTGCATTAATAGATTCTAATACTGGAATGTATTTTAAAATTGGAACAAGTGGTACAGGAGGTATGGGATTTAATATTCCATATACTCATAGCGAAGAAAGACCATCGAGAGTATTATTGTCTAAGAATGCTGTTGCGGGTGCTCAAACATTACTTCTGTATTTATTGGCTCGTACTCCAAATGGACCAATTGTAAAAGAAATTAAGCCTACAGCTGCAATTGCTTGGAAAAAAATTGCATATGGTGAAGTAAAAAAACGTGGTAAAGTAATTAAACTTGTAGATATGCCTATTGTAAATGCACTCGATGCACAAGGCGATTTAGTGTTTGATGATAAAACAGGCGTAATAGAAACTGGCGAAGTATTTAAATCCGTTTTTATTGATACAGGAGAAAATGGAATATTCTCAAGAGGCGAGTTTCAAGCTATTAGCTCTTTAGGTCAAATGGAAATAATTACTCCCGAAGAAATTGCTGAATATACTGTATTCGAAATATTGGGCGGCAATACGGGTAAAGATGTAATCCAAGGTCTTGATGCTTTTACGATGGGTCCTACCTATCGTGGTGGAATGCTAAGAAATGTTGCTATGTCTAAATTAGATGAATTAGAAAATGAATATAATTCTAATAGTGTAGCTTTTGAGTTATTAGGTCCACCAAGATTGTCAAAACTCTTATACGAAGCATACTTAATTGGACGTGTAATAGGTGCTATGAAAAATATAAATAACTACACAGCTGATGAATTATCTAATCAGATAGAGAATATTATTAGAGAAGATAATAAAATACGATCTCAAATTTTATCGATAGGATTGGCTATATTAATGAAAGATGGAAATAAATATCTAAGAGGTACAGAACTAAAAATACCAGTAAGAAGAGCAAATACAAAATTAGAGTTTACTAAAGAAAATATAGAACAATGGTGTTATGACGGTTGGATAGATCTTAGAGAGCAAAATTTTAAAATATGGATTGATAGATTTAACAAAATTATGGACGAAGCAAAAGGATTGCCAGAAGATGATACAAGTTCGAGATATACTTATACTAAATATTTCTGGAAAAATTTTGATGAAGTAAATGAAGGAAAAATCGTAGCCTGGATCTTCGAAAATGAAGATAAAGGCTGGAGATTCAAAAGATAATTAATCTTTTTTTATTAAATTATTATGTTTTACTAACTAACGGGGTTTTATTAAATGAAAAAATTAACACTTTTATTAGCTGTCTTTGCTTTAATGCTTAGCGATTATGCTTTTGCAAAAAAAGATAAAGATGCTAATGATGATGAGCTTCTCCGCCGAAGCGAATTGACAATGCCAATGACCTTCGGTCCTAGAAGAACAAGTTTCCCATTTGAATTTTCTGAGACAACTCAGCAAAACAATCCGGGAAACGCAGCTGTTTCAACAGGTTATTACTGGATAGATAACCGCGAACAATTGGATGCTAAATTATTCCCTAATATGCGTCCAAATGCTACAATTGTTGATACAAACTATCAACCTGAATTGTGGCGTAAAATTGCTGTTGGCCCTAGAATTTTCCCAAAAAGCTATTGGGATAATAATCCCGAAGGATTAGCTTTCTTCCGTAATCCTGCTGACGGTGATTTCTGGACTAATCCAACAGATTCTACTGATGATGCTATCGCAGGACCAATTCCTATTGGTATTAGAGGTGGATTTTATTTCAATGGAATTAGATACGACTCTTTCTACGTATCTACTAATGGCTTAATTGCATTAACAAATAGAAGATATTTCTATGATGCTAATGGTAATCGTGTAATTCCATCTGGTGCAACAAGTGCATACGACCCAATGTCTATGGATTGGTTTGCAGGTGGTGTACGTGGTCGTGATACATTATTTACTTTCGATGGTAGTGGTAATAGAATTCCTGTTAGAGATGGTAATGGATTTATTGTTTACAAAGATGGTTTAAATGATCCTGTTCCAGATAACTTTGGTTATCAATTTTCTGTATTAGGTGCAGATCCATTAAATATTACATCATTTAACCCAGGTAATAAACAAGGTGGTATCCGTTCTCGTGATGGTGATTTTACTTCTCTTAATGACAACTGTAAAGCAGCTGTAATTGGTGTATTTTGGGGTGATTTAATTCTCTCTCAATACGAACCTAATACTAAATTAAGAGACGAACACGGTGTAGTATGGTATAAAAGAACTTATACTAACGACTCTTTGATTATTGCATTCTTTAACGCTCAGCCTAAAGGTGCTTTAGCAGGTCCTTTTGGTGGTGTTACAATGCAACCAGATTTAAGACCTAATACTTCAACCGATTATGTTACTGGTAATGCTCACGTAGTATTAACTTCAATTGACTCTTCTATTACTATTCATTTTACAAGATTATCAGATGGTTGGAACTCTACTTATAGAAAAACATTAGCTAAAGAAGTATTCCGTTATAATACTGCTTGCGGTGTTCGTGGATTTGCTCGTCACGTAAACTTTGGCAAAGGTGGTATTCCAAATAACGATCCTTGGTTTGCTGAATACGAACAAACTACTGTATATTTCCAAAAATTCCGAGATATGGGATTACAATATCAGTATCCTGAAACTGGTACATCTGTAAAATTCAAACAATGGCAAAATACTCTTAGAGTTGCTGATATCCAATATCGTGTTCGTAGCTTAGATCCAAAAGCTGATAATCCATTAGAATTTTCTCGTGTAATTCCTACGAGCGAAGTACCTGATTATGAATTATTAGCTGGACACGAACGTTTAGGTGCTATTCAACCAGTAGCTCTTATTCAAAATTTAACAAATGAAATTCAAGGTCCTAACGGAGTTAATTTCGTAAAACAACAATTAAACTTCCGTGCGCGTTTCCAAATAAGAAATATAATTACTAATAGAGTAATTTACAATAGATTAGTGCCTGTTGATGCATTATGTATGGGCTTAGTCGATACTAATGCTTACTTATGTAATGGCGATCCTACTGTAAGAGTTAGATTAGGTCAAACTGTTACAGTATCCGGTGGTAACTATTCATTTACTCCTGTAGCTAATTTCAAAGCAACTGGATTTAATGGTGTTCCGCCATATTATTTTGTTCAAATTCAATTCCCTCCATTCGAAGCTAATGAATTTATAGATAATCATATTGGTAGATTACGCTCTATCATAGTAGCAGAACCAGTAGACCCAAGAACAGGTGAAAAATTAAGAGATAACTGGCCATTCGATGACTCTGCAAGAGTTACATTGTTTGTAATGCGCCGTTACTACGAAGAACATCCAAATCCTCTATACAGACAATTCGAAGATGATGGTGGAGAATTCCATGTTGATACAGAAACAGGAGATTTAATTCCATCAGCGTTCAAATGGGTAAGTATTAATGCTGAGATGGTATCGGGTGATATCGTTTCTAAATATCCTTTATCACCTCGTAGAATTGATACAAATGCTAACTATTGGTCTTATGATGCAGAAGGAAGAAGATATTTACCTGGTGCAACTACTACACCAAGAACTCTTGCTTCTCCTGTAATTAAAATGAACCGTGTTCAAATTGATGGATTTAGTGAATTTACTTCAAAATATGCTGATACTCGTGGATTTGGTGGTGATGAAATTCGTTCATTCCCAATAGATTTACGTGGTAAAAGAAATCCTGTATTGACATTATCAGTTCAAAGAACTACTCACCAAAACGATTGGCCACGTGGATTTAGTGATAGAGAACTTATTGGTCCTGAACCACGTGTAATTTCTAACTCTGACCCATTCGTTGTGTATAATGCAGCTGGTTCTGTAGCTCAAAATCCTGATGAATTAGTTGTAGAATATGCAAAACCAACTTCTGACCAAATTAATAATATTACTAATATTAAGTTAGCTGATTGGAGACACTTACCATATCGTAGAGGTACAAATAGAGCTGCTTTAACTAATCAAGCTGCTTTAACTATCTATGGTGGTGGTGGCTATTTGATTGCTTTCTTAGAAACAGATAAAGATTCTATTCTTGCATTACCAGCTTCACCAAATATCAACTCATTACGTGCTAATGTATTCGATGATGGTATTGATTGGGATTATAAGAAATTTGCATTACCTATTCCTGATACTTTCTTACTATGGCAAAATGATGGTGCTAAATACTTTAGATTTAGAATTAAAGTATATGCTACTAATGATAAAAAATGTTTGCAATGTATTGAAGATGACCAAGATGACTTCTATGTAGATAATGTTAAAATATTATATAGAGCAGAAATTACTGATATCGAAGTATCATCAGTTAAAGTATTATGGCCTTATACAATGGCTCCAGCAAGCCAAGCAACTTCTATTCCTATTGTAGTAAGAGTATCAAACAATACTGATATATCTGCTCCTAATTTTAATGTTAAAGTTAAAATATTTAGAACAAATGCTAAAGGAGATTTATTAGACAAAGATCCTATTTATTGTCGTACTGCAAACGTATCTAATTTAGTAGCACGTGGTACATTAGAAGTAAATATGCCTGCTTGGAATGCTCGCCGTTCGCAAAAAGATACTAACGCATTCTATAGATTATATGCTATGATAGTTACTAATGAACCTGACTTAGTACCAAAGAATGATACTACTTACTCAGACTTTAACTTAGTATTTGGTCGTTATTTTGCTTATGATCCAGCAGTTGCTGAACCAGTAAACTCTGCTCCACGATTCTTAGGAGGTGGACGTGGTCTTAACTTCTTACATCCTACAAATCGTTCTGGATTCCCAAGAGCTGGTGGTCCTCAAGGTTGGGATGCTATTATCGATGCAGGTGGTGTTCCTGGTGGTAATGGTTCTGGTAATATCGCTGTTAAATTTAACTTATTAAATACTGATACTTTAAGGGGATTCTCAATATATTGGGCAAGTCTAAACCAAGCTGCAGACCAAGTAACATTTAGATTATACGAAGGTGGCGATCAAACTCCAAGTCAAAATATTATTATACAAGCTGTTACTACTCGTGGTGGACCAGGTTTCCAAAATCGCTATGACCGTTATGTAGATTATTTCTTTACTAATCCTATTGTATTACCTAAAGGTACATACTGGATAGGTATTTCTCAAGATGGTTCTACTGGTTATGAGTTAGGTGCTTCGGCTTCTCGCTCTGCTATGAGAACAATGTCAAGATTCGTTGCATTAGATGGTACTCTAGGAGAAGCAGGTATTTGCTTAAATATTGATAAGAACTTCCGTAAAGTGCAAAACGGTAACTTGATCAATGATAATTTCTTTGCATTCCAAAATATTGCTGGTAACATTTCTTGGGTTCCATTTACTCCAACTTCGGGTAATCCAGCATTTGGTCATTTAAATCACGACGGTCAACCAGTAGATCCTTCTACTCGTACTTTAACTCGTGGTAGTTGGATTCCTATGTTCCGTCCATATTTTGGTCCTAAATCTTATGGTGAAGCAAAAGAAGCATTTGAATGGTGTCCTGATGATATACCTGTAGAATTAATTGGTTTCGATGGTGCTGTTCGTGAATCTGGTATTGATTTATTCTGGGAAACTGCTTCAGAAGTTGATAATTATGGCTTCTATGTAGAAAAACGAGTTCTTGGCGAAGATGAATTCAAATCAATTGGATTTGTTAGTGGTCAAGGAAATTCTTCTACTATCAATCGTTATAACTACTTTGATAAAGATGTAACTCCAAAAACAACTTACGAATACAGACTTCGTCAAGTAGATAGAGACGGAACTCATAGCTGTGGCTATTCTGAAATAATTACTTTAACTTATGATAGAATTGGTGCTTTAGTTCTCGAACAAAATGCTCCAAATCCATTCGTTAATCAAACTATTATGAAATTCACTTTACCAAAAGCACAAAACGTAAGATTAGAAGTAGTTGATGTATTTGGTAACGTTGTAAAAACTATTGCAAATGGTTACTTAAATGCTGCAACTCATTCATTTACATACGATGGTACTGATAATAATGGTAATAAACTATCTTCAGGACAATATATCTATCGTTTAACTGCTGAAAACGAAGTATTATCAGGTAAGATGACTATTGTAAGATAATAGAATAATATTTATGATTAAAATTTAGGGGCTTTACAAAAGCCCCTTTTATTTTTTAAAAATGAATTTATTAATCATTAGTTATAGGTATCCAGATTCCTGCAACAAATAACAATTTTTTATTTTTTTCTTTAAAAACTAAAGAACCAAATTCAAAATTTAGTAATAATAATTCAGTTTTATTTTTTTGATTAATCTTTTTTAAAGTTGGTTCTTCTATTTCTGTAGAAGCAACAACTAATCTATCAATAGAAGCAATATTATTAATAAATTCTTTTGAAAACAAATAAGGTATCATTTTTTCTCTAAACGATATATCAGTATGAACATCAAGAGCATCATTAGTCTCATCATAACTATAAAATGGAAACTCTGTATTAGATATTATCCAATTTGTATCTTTCTTTACTAATGCTTTTTTGAATTCATTTACAAACTTGGTATTATCTTTATTGTTTGAATATAATATACAAGTAAAGGATATAAACAAAATTAAATACCTCATAATTCTCCTTAAATTAATTTAATATTTAAGACAAAAATATTCTAATAAAATTACAAAGACTTTTAAAAATGTTACTTATATTGATTTTTGTATTTTAAGTCTTGTGGATCTTTATCTCCGAAGGTATTGATTAAGCCTTGAATAAGTTGTTTTTTTTCTGCAGCATTCAAATCAGCTTCTTTATGCATTAATATATATATAGGCATTGGCATAGTTCCGCGTCTTACTTCACGCGCAGATTCATCGCGTTCATCTTCCTGATCTACTGAAATATTAAAATGTTTTCGTCCTACATTTACATCATAAGAAATTAGGAATGATACAGGAGCAATTTTAGAATACCAGGGCCAACGTGTTTCGTTACTATGACAATCAGCACAAGCTCTGTAAAATAAATTTTTAGTTGTATCGCTATCCCAATTTATTGTGGCCTCTATGGGTGGATTACTCCTATCTACAGGAATAAATTGAATTAATATTAACACAGAAATAATTGATATAATTATTATTTTTTGTTTATTTTGCATAGTTTTACCAATATTATATATCTAATTTAAGAACGATAGGACAATGATCACTTCCCATTATTTCGGGCTGATGATAAGAATTCTTTACAGCATCTATAAAATTTTCTGTTACAAAATGATAATCGATACGCCAGCCTACGTTATTCTCTCTTGCTCTTGCTCTATTGCTCCACCAGGTATAATTATTTGGCTCAGTGTTAAATTGCCGAAAAGTATCTATATAACCCATATCAATGATTTTATCAATTTTTTCACGTTCTTCAGGTAAAAATCCTGAAGTTTCTCGATTTTCTTCGGGTCTTGCCAGATCAATTTCTTTATGTGCAGTATTGTAATCTCCGGAAATTATAATTGCCTTACCTTTAGTCCTTATTTTTTTAATATAATCAAATAATGTATCGTAAAATTCAAGTTTGTAATCTACTCTATCTTGTCCACTTGTCCCATTAGGAAAGTATATATTAAAAAGATAAAAATCATTAAATTCTAAACCTACTATTCTGCCTTCTATATCAAATTTTGGAACTCCAATTTCGGTTATTACATTTTTTGGTTCTATTTTACTATAAGTTACTACACCACTATAACCTTTTTTTGCTTTAGACCAATTAAAAAAGCCATAATAACCAGGTGGATATCTTAAACTATCTAAAATTTGTTCGGGTTCTGCTTTTGTTTCTTGTATTAATAATATATCAGGTTGTTCCTTCTCTATATAAGCAAAAAGTTTGTTATCTGTTGTAATTTTATTAAAATTCTTCGAAGGATTTTGTCCTAATAGTGACCTAATGCCATTTACATTCCAGCTTACAATTTTCATAATTACTTAATTGGTTTAAAAATGTTTTCATCAAATTTAGGATTTATAACATAATTATGATAAGTAATGCTATTCATCGTTTCCGATTTATTTGTTATTTTAGTAGGTAGAAGTATTCCATCTATTTTTTGATAATCTTCGTAAATTTCAGTAAATAATTCAATTAAATTTTCTCTATTTATTATTGTCTCTTTTTTGGCTAATAAATAATTATTATTATTAAAATAATAAATGTTTTTCTCTGCATTACGATTAATAGTTTCTAAAACTGTATATTTACTATTTTTACCTAATATATTAGATTTTATATTAAACTTAGAAAAATTTAATAATGGGAAAATATTGGCATCGAATAGTATTCTATATAATTCCTTATCTTTCAATTCTGTAGTTGTGTTTTGTATATTTATCCAAGCTTGGTTACTATCTACCCAAGTCTCCGAATAAAATAATCGAAAGTCGCTTTTTTCGTACATTCTGCCATCTTTTGTTTTAATTGTATAAATATCGCCACTAAAAACCTGTCCATTAATATTCATTTCCGAAGTTGCTTTGCTTTCGATAGCATTAATTTTGTTTATTGTGTTAATTCCACCTATAGCATCTATGTATTTTTCTAAAAGTTCTTCTACTGTTAATTTAATTCTCTCTAATTTTAAATCTACCTTATTTAAATCTAAATCATATTCGAATAATTGACCAAATTTTGTTAAACTTTCTTTTATAGATGGATCGCCGACTACTATAATTTGTGCATTTTTTGGATTAATATATTCATTTGCTACTATACGGATATCATAGGGAGTCATTGATTGCAGTCTGTTAGGATATTTTGGCAATTCTTCTATCATTAATCCATAAAAATCAGTATTCTGGATTAATGATGCTATAAATGTGCTACTTTCCATAGACATTAGATAACTTCCCAGACTATATTGTCTAATTCTATTAAACTCTTCATCACTTGGTGGATCTATAGTTAATGATTGTAATTCAGAAAGAATTACTGATATTGCACTATCTGTTTTATCTTTAGCTACATCTGCTCCACAAGCGAAGCGATTAATAGCACGAGTTCTTGTTTGAAAGCCAAATGGTGTATAAGTATAGCTATATTTTTCTCTTAATGTCATAAACAATCTACCTGAAAACGCACCTATAATATTAGATGCTAAACCTAAAGTTTCATAATAGCGATTCTTTATTGGAACTGTCAATGTAGTAACTACTATTGATGATTGAACAGAATTTGGACGAGATACGAAATATACTCCTTTTGGCAAAGTTTTAACATTCGGTAATTCAATATTTGTTAATTCACCTTTTGACCAATCAGAAAAACTATTTTCTAAATCCTGTAAAATTTCCTTTTCTTCGAAATCACCAATTACAGCAATTGTAGCATTATTTGATTTAAACCATTTATTATAATAATTTATAATATCATCGCGAGTAATAGAATTAATACTTTCTTCAGTATTTCTCTTTGCATAGGGATGCTCTTCGCCATAAATTGCTATACGTGATAACGATTGTGCTAATGTTGAAGGATTAGATTTTTCGTATTGAATAGATGCTATTGTTTGTTTTTGAAGTTTTTCAAATTCCGATTTTGGAAATGTCGGTTCTAAAATTACTTCTTTCAACATTTTTAGTAATAATTCTTCATGTTTTTTTAGAGATTGAGCATAAATTGATATAAAATCAGCATTTGCACTTGCTGATATGCTTGCTCCTACTCCATCTAAAGTATTTGCAATTTGGTCGGCATTGTAATTTTTAGTACCTTTAGTAAGTAATCCGCTTGTAAGGTCTGCTATACCACTTTTTTCGGAATCTACTGAGCTACCGCCTTTGATTAAAACTCTAAATGCTATTGTTGGTTGTTCTTTATCTTCTATTAGAAAAACTTTTAAACCATTTTTTAATCTTTCTACTTTATATTTTGGAAATTTAAATTCAAATTCTGATAATGGTTCTGGCTTTTGATTGATATTAATTTCTTGTGTCATAGCTTTAATACTTAATAATAATAAAATAATAAATAAATTTAAATACTTCATTTTTTATTCCTTAATTTGTTGATACAGGAATATATGTTAGAGTAACTTTCTTAGCATTTATCAGATATTGCTTAGCAATTCTTTGTATGTCTTCCTTTGTAACATTTAAAAATTGATCTAATTCGTTGTTGATTTTAGATGGATCGCCATAATAACTATATAATCTAGCTAACTCTTGAGCTTTTTCTTGAACATTCTTTTTAGAACTTACAAATTGAGCTTCTGTAATATTTTTTGCTTTTGTTAGTTCTTCTTCAGTAATACCTTTTTCTGCAATTTTATTAATTTCTTCAAGAATTTGTTTTTCTACATCATTTATTTTTTTCCCTGGGGCAGCAATACCTATAAATAGTAATAGTCCCGAATATTGTAAATTTAGATTTTCTAATTCTGCTACCACAGCACTTTGCTCCTTATCTACTAATCTTTTATATAAACGAGAACTTTCGCCCGATGCTAAAATATCTGCCATAAGTTTTGTTGCAAAGTAATTAGAATCAGTAAGACTTGGTCCTTGAAATGCTATAAAAACAGCTGGTAATTGTGCTTTGTTATCATTTATAGTTTCTTTATAATCACGCATTATAGGTTTTAATTTAAATTCCGAGCGAATAGGTTCATTAGCTTTTGGATATTCTAAAAAATATTTATTAACATAATTCCTGGCAACTTCGATATCAAAATCGCCTGCTATTACCAATGTTGCGTTATTAGGTTGGTAGAAATTATCATAAAATTCTCTGAATTCTTCTATCGTTGCCTCGTCTATATGTTGAGCAGAACCTATTGGAGTCCAAGAATATGAGCCTTCAGGGAATAAATTTTCCATAATTTTTTCAAACGCATTGCCATAAGGCTGGTTTTCCATTCTTTGTTTACGCTCTTCCTTTACAACTCCTCTTTGAGTCTCTACTCCTATAGTATCTACTTTTAATTTCCTCATTCTTTGTGCTTCTATCCATAATGCCAAAGGTAATTGATTAGAAGGTAAATTGAACTTGTAAACTGTTTCATCAAAAGATGTATGTGCATTTAGATTTCCGCCTGCTATTTGGACCATTTTATCCATTTCCCCACGTGGAATTGCTTCAGTTGCTTCAAACATTAGATGCTCGAAGAAATGTGCAAATCCTGTTCTATTCGGATTTTCATCTTTCGAACCTACTCTATAATGCATAATTGTAGAAACAATTGGTGCACTTTTATCTATATGATATATTACAGTTAATCCATTGCTTAAAGAATCAATTGTAAATTTAATTGGTTTAAAGTCTGTTCTGGCAGAAATTGTCCCAAGCATAATTATAACCTTTAATAAAATTAGTCCTAAAATTTTAACATTTTTGAGCATTTAATATACTCCATTAATTATTTAATATTTCAACAATATAATTAATCTCGTCATCATTCATATATGGATGAATTGGAAGACTAAATATTCTATCTGCTAAATCTTCTGAAATAGGTAAATCTCCTTTTTTATATCCTAAAAATTCATATGCCTTTTGTAAATGTAATGGTATTGGATAATAAATACCTGTAGGAACACCTTTTTCCTTTAATTTATTTAAATAAAACTCTCTATAGTCTTTAGAATCAGCTAATACAGAATACTGTGCCCACGATATTTTTTGATTATATGGTTCAACAGGGCATTTTAAAGTTTTTATTGAAGTAGAATATTTATTGGCAATTTTTCTTCTTTGATTAAATTCATCATCGAAAATTTTAAGTTTTTCTAATAATACGATAGCCTGAAAAGTATCGAACCTTGCATTCAATCCTATCCTTTCATTTACATATCTATCTATTCCTTGCCCATGAACTCTAATCGAATACATTCTATTATACAAATCTTCATCATCAGTAAATACTGCTCCTCCTTCACCATAGCATCCGAATGGCTTAGCTGGATAAAATGATGTAGCTGAAAGATTACCAAAAGAACAAGATTTTTTATTTTCTAAAGTTGAACCAAAACTTTGAGCTGCATCTTCGATTACAAACAAATTATATTTTTCTGCTATTGAGTAAATTTTATTATAATCAGCAATTACACCAAATAGATTAACAGGTATAATTGCTTTTGGATTTAATTTATTTTCTGAAATTACTTGCTCAATTTGATATTCTAAGTGAGCAGGATTAATATTAAAACTATTGGGCTCTACATCCACAAATACAGGTGTTGCTCCAACTAAACTAACAGATTCTGCTGTAGCAAAAAAAGTAAATGATGGCACAAATACTGCATCATTAATTCCAATATTTAAAGCCATCAACGGTATCAGTAGTGCATCTGTACCTGATGCACAAGTTAGGCAATATTTTCGTCCGACATATTTTGACAATTGTTCTTCAAGTTCATAAACTTGCTTGCCCATTATATAATTACCACTTCCCAAAAAAATTTCTATTTGTGGTAATAAATTTTCTTTTATTCTTCGATATTGTGTTTGAAAATCAATAAACTTAATCATTATTCAATAGTTTCTTTTCTATGTATAAAATTTGTTAGCTGTTCTTTAATAATTGCAGAATTAACATTAGAATTTTCATTAATTTCTATATATCCCGAAAAAACCCTATTAAATAATAAAGAATAGGAACTAATATGCTTTATAATCGCTGCTCTTAATTTATTATCGAAATTTGCAAAATCAACAAAAAGAATATTCCCTTCAGAAATTAAATTTGGTGATAAATTATTAGATAATCCATTACTATAGAAATATAATGGTTGGAAAAGTGGCTCCATTCTATCTAAAAGATTTTTTAGATAGTAAACACTTTCTTTTATTGAACTTTCGGCAATAAAAATCCAATTATTATTGCTTTTAAATATTGGATAAAGCATATTCATATCATCATTACATCTACATTTAGTAGAATATTCGAATAAATAATCGGTTGTGCAAGCATTACATGGATTAATATCTAAATCAGGTATATTATAAATTTCTAATTCACAACCTAATGATTGTAATTCATTGTACAAAATATCGAGTATTTTATTTTCATTATTATTTCTATTTGTACTTAAGCAATTTAAAACTAATGTTTTCATATTTTTATTCTAAATAAGTATAACCATACAAACCACTACGATAATTAGCCAGGAACTCTTTTCCCTCTGTAGCAGTAATTTTACCTTCTTTTACAGATTTTGATACCCAACTTTCCATTATTCTAACTAGTTTTTTAGAATTAAATTGAACATAATCTAATACATCTTCTACAGTTTCACCATCAATTATTTGCTTTATATAGTAACCTTCTTCGTCTACAGATATATGCACAGCATTAGTATCACCAAATAAATTATGTAAATCACCTAAAATTTCTTGATATGCTCCAACTAAAAACACACCTATATAATATGGCTCATTTTTCTTTAGTGTATGAACCTGTATATTATAGGCATAATCTCCAATTCCTATAAAATGGTCAATTTTTCCATCAGAGTCGCAAGTTATATCTTGTAGTGTTGCAAATTTTGTTGGTTTTTCATTTAATCTATGTATTGGCATTATCGGAAAAATTTGGTCTATAGCCCAAGAATCAGGTAATGATTGGAAAAGGGAAAAATTGCAAAAGTATTTATCAGAAAGCATCCTATTCAATTGTCTTAATTCATCATTATTATGCTTTATGTTAGAGGCAATTTCGTTAATTTCTCTTGCAATAGTCCAGAATAACCTTTCGATTAATGCCCGAGTTTTTAGGTCTAAAAATCCTAATGAAAATCTATCCAAAGCTTCTTCTCTAATTTGTAGTGCATCGTGCCAAGCTTCTAACATTCTTGTTTTCGATAATGACTGATATATTTTGTGAAGTTCAATTACTAAATCGTCATAATCTTCAGTAATTACTATTTCATCGTCCCATTCAGGTAATGAAGTAGTTTCTAACACATCAAAAATCAGAACCGAATGATGAGCAGTTATAGATCGTCCCGATTCTGTAACTATATTTGGATGTGGTAATTCATTTTTTTCGCAAGCATCTACAATATTAGATACTGCGTCGTTTACATATTCTTGAATAGAGTAATTTATAGAACTAGTAGAAGAGCGTGAACCATCGTAATCTACACCTAGACCACCCCCAATATCTACAAATTCTACATTAAAACCCATCTTTCGTAATTGAACATAAAACTGACTTGCTTCTCGTAGAGCAGTTTTTATTTTTCCTATTTTTGTTATTTGACTACCTAAATGAAAATGTATTAACTTAAGTAAATCTTGTTTTTCTTCTTCTTTTAATATTTCTGTTGCTTCTAATAATTCTGCAGCATTTAATCCAAATTTACTTCTATCGCCACCAGAACTTTCCCATTTGCCACTACCTGAGCTAGCTAATTTAATTCGTATACCGATATTTGGTTTTACATTAAGTTTTTTTGAAATTTGTAAAATTAATTTTAATTCATTTAATTTTTCAACAACTAAGAAAACATTTTTACCCATTTTTTGGGCTAATAGTGCTAATTCTATAAAATTTTCATCTTTGTAACCATTACATATAACTAAAGCATCAGTATTGTTTTGTATTGCTAATACTGCGTGTAGTTCCGGTTTAGAGCCTGCTTCTAATCCAATATTAAATTCTTCACCGTGCTTTACTATTTCTTCTACTACAGGTCTCATCTGATTTACTTTAATAGGATAAATAATAAAACTATCACCTTTGAAATTATATTCTTTAGAAGCTTGGTCGAAACATTTAGAAATTGTTTCTATCCTATCTCTAAGTATATCAGGAAATCTTAGTAAAACGGGAGTTGAAACATCTCTAATCATAAGGTCATCAATCAATTCTTTTAAATCAATACGAACACCATTTTTTGAAGGTGCTACATAAACGTTACCTTTTTCATTAATACCAAAATAATCTATACCCCAGCCATATATATTATATAATTCTGCAGAATCTTCTGTTTTCCATTTACGCATTCTACTTACCTACATATTTTTTAGAATTGTAATAATAAATAGTTATTGACGATAATTAATTTAAATAATTAGAGCAATAATTATAAATTATTTAAATTAATAAAATTAATTTTTTTTCATTATATTTGCATTTATAATTTAAAAATTATTAATATTTCAAAAGATTGGATACTTAAGTTTTTAAATATTTATAATAATTAGAAATAAAAGAATTAATTCGGGAATAATTTATTTTGATTTTATCATAAATAATATTATGTTAAATATTTATAGTTGCATTTTAGGAGAATAAGTGCAAAAAAACACATTCGCAAAGCATAAGATTGATAGTATAGATGCTATATTGGAAATTGCATATGCATTTCAAAATAGTAGAGTATTACTTACTGCTTGCGAATTCGAGATTTTTAGTGCAATAGACGATGAAGGACTTTCTGCAGAAGAAATTTCTAAGAAAATAGATACTGATACTAAAGCAACAGAGAGACTATTGAATGCTCTTTGTGGTCTAAAATTACTATATAAAAAAGAAGGTCTATATTATAATACTGAGTTATCTCTAAAGCATTTAGTTCACGGTAGCGAAGAATTTATGGGTAATCTAGAGTATATTGCTAGTACTTGGGATATGTGGAGTAATTTATCGCAAACAATTAAAACAGGAATGTCTACTGATGCAGGATTATATCTTAAAAATAGCGAAAAAATTATTGATAGCTTTGCCTCTGCTGCCTTTTGGAGAGCATCGATAGAAGCACCCGAAATTATTAAGCTTATTAATTTAAAAAATGTAAATAAAATATTAGATTTAGGTGGTGGCAAAGGTGCTTATGCAAGAGAATTTGTTAAACAAAAACCCGGCATAAATGTAACAATCTACGAAATTTCCCAAGTTGCAAAGTATGCTCGTCAATATATTGCTGAATGGGGATTACAACAACAGATTAGTGTAATAGAAGGAGATTTTACTTCTCAAGATATTGGCAAAGGATATGATTTGATTTTCTTATCAAGAATTATTGAACTTTACTCAATTTGGGATAATGTAAAATTATTAAGAAAATGTTTTGATGCCCTAAAAAATGATGGAATGATTGTAATTCACGAAATGGTTATTAATGATTATCGTACCTCTCCATTGCAACATACAATGTTATCTCTTAATCTTTTACTAAATACAAAGTCGGGGGATGTATATACCGAAACTGATATTTGGGTCCTATTAAAAGAAGCTTGGTTTAGAAACATTAGAAGAATAGATACTCCTTTCGATACTACTTTAATGATTGGTATAAAATAACTATTTATATTTTTTTTCTTTTCGTTAGATATTCTCTTAATGCTTTATCGAATGGTTTAGAAGTATCAATTAAGAAATAATCTATATTGTGATTAAAACATTCTGATTTTATTTTATTGATAAAGTTATCTACAGCTTCAGAGTAAGAAAAATGAATATGATGAGGGTGCGAAATCATTTCTTCACCAGTTTCTATATCCACGAAAGTAGCACCCTGTCCTAATTTAAAATCAATTTCTCTAGGATCTAAAACTTGGAAAGCAATTACTTCGTTATTTCTATGACGAAAATGTTTTAAAGCTTGTAATACCGAATCTGCATCATCAAGAAAATCGCTTAATATGATTACTAAACTTCTTCTTTTGACTATTTCAGCTAAATTGTCTAATGCTTTAGAAGTATTAGTTTTGTTCGTAGGCTCAATGTTTGCTAATAGTTTTAAAATTTCTGATAAATAAGAGGGTTTAGATTTTGGTGGTAAAAATTTGATTAAATCTTCGTCGTAAATTGCTATGCCTACAGCATCTCTTTGCTGTATCATTAGAGTAGCAAGCGAGGCAGTAAGATACAATGCGTATTCATATTTGGAAATATAACCTTTAGACGCATATTTCATCGAGCCACTAATATCTAATGCAATAATAGAACGAAGATTAGTTTCTTCTTCGTATTGTTTAACATAAAATTTATTGGTACGAGCATAGACTTTCCAATCAATATTTTTAGTTTCATCCCCTGGACGATATTGCCGATGTTCTGCAAATTCAACACTAAATCCGTGATAAGGAGATTTATGAAGCCCTGTAATAAATCCTTCAACAACTAAACGTGCTATTAGCTCTAGATTAGAAAATTGGGCAACAGTATCAGGTTGTAAATATTTTCTGTAATCATTCATTAAACATAAGACGTTTGGATTAAGTTAATATTAATTAATGCTAAAATTTAATAAATTTTCTTATAATAATTTTATCATTACAACATATTTTAATATAATAAACAGAATTAAATAATTTTGAAATATTCAATCAAATATCCTTAGAATTAATATAATTTTCTTTAATTAGCAAATTTCCTATTAAATCATAAACCTCGATTTATTGAATAACGCAATTAGAATTTATGGACAATTTTTCATTTAAAGTTAAATTTATATCTTTTATAACTGTTGTATTTATAGGATAAACTGGATTACGTCTTTCATTTAATCTAAACATTGGCCAATTATTTTTACTTCTACTTTCTGTTGTTAATAAATATGCTCTTCCATAGCTTTTTTCGACAGCGGGATATTCGGTATAACCGCCAACTACAAAGACATCTAAGAATCCATCATTATTAAAATCAGCAATTACTGGTGCGAAACTAATTTCAAACTTTTTACCATAATCATCTGCTAAATAATAATTAAAAATTTCTGAACCATCAATTCCTTTCAAACAAATTAAATTTCCATTAGTGTTACCAAAAATCACATCCAACAAATTGTCATTATCCATATCAGCTAATACCACACCTCTAAATGCAGTTATCCAATTTTTGTTATCATAATACCATATTAATTTACCAAAATTATCTAGTACTGCTAATTTACTCCCACTAACAAACACTATTTCATATAATCCATCTCCATTTAGATCGCCTACTGTAGTAGGTGCAGCTATATATCCATAATCTGGGAAATTAAATGTCCATTTTATTGTACCATCAAGTCCATTTAGACAATATAATACGCCATCATAACTACCAATTATAACTTCCTTAAAACTATCATTATCTAAATCTAAAATAGTTGCGCCATGATATATCTTATCCTTAGGTACATAGAAAGTCCAAATTTCTTGATGATTATCTAAACTATATGCTCTTATAAAGTTTTGTTGATTTTTATTGTAGGTCCAGGAAGCAATTACACAATCCTGCTTACCGTCGTTATTTACATCTTCGATTACTGGGCTTGTCTGTATTGAAATAGAAGTATCAGCTTGAATTCTCCAATTTAATGAACCATCTAAAGAATTATAAGAAGATAAATAACCAAATAAATCTCCACTATATAGATTATAATACTTACCATTGGTTTGCTTTATTGCTGATAGGGGAGAATCGCTTCCATAAGCAAAAGTTTGCCATTTCATTGAACCATCTTTACCATTAAAGCAGTATAATTTATTTACACTTGATGGTTGAAGTAAAACTTCTAATAATCCATTATTATCTGTATCTAAAATTAGTGGTGCTGCATCGTTGCAACCATTAGTTTTAAAAGACCATAATATTGTACCATCCTCAGAATTTAAAGCATAAATACTTTCGTCATTGAAATAAGTAGAAAAAACAATTTCTAATTTTCCATCATCATCTATATCACCAATAACTGCATCGCCAAAGGATACTGAGTTTAAATCTAGGTACCATAATATAGGAATTTTTTGTGAAAAAATATTATTAATAAATAATACTGATAAGATAAATAATAAAAGTAAATTTTTCATTTTACAACCTATTTAACTATGCAAGTTATGAAAAAAAATTTATTATTTGCAACTTTTTTATATTAATTTACTCTTTGTAGTTGTATGAAAAACAAAGAACAAATACATATTGAATATCTTAAATTATTAGAGCCTATAAACGATAGCTTATATATTTATGCTTATTCTTTGACTAAAGATAAGTTAGATGCCGAAGATTTAATTAGCGAAGTAATTTTAAAAACTTATGAAAAATTCAGAAAAAATTCTAAAATTGAAAATTTTAAAGCTTATTCATTTATTGTTTTGAGAAATATTTTTTTTAAAAAGAAATTTCTAAATAAATATTTTACCAAAATGGATAATATAATTTTTGATAAACTACAATCAAATGATTATAATCCCGAAATCAAAGCTGAAATAAGTATCCTATATAAAGCATTATTAAACCTCGAAGAAAAACACAGAGAAGCTGTTATTTTATTTGAAATAGTAGGTTTTAGTATAAAAGAAATTTGTAAAATCCAAAAATCTTCAGAATCTGCAGTAAAATCGAGAATAAAAAGAGGTAGAGAAAAATTAAAAGAATTGCTTTTTGGTAATGAAATTCATACTAAGATTAAAGATAGTTCAAAAATTTTGGAGTAAGCTATGAACAATGATGAAAAATTAAATGAAATGCTTCAACTTAGTAAAAAAATCAAATCACCAATTTCTTTAGATAAAGCGCGCTATCTAATAGAATTAAGTGATTTAAAATATCAAATACAAAATCAATTTAAAAATAAATTAATAGGAGGAATAATGTTCACTTCATCATTAATCATAATGATATATTTAATTTCAATGTTTAATAGTAATAATAATAATCTATCTAAAAATTCTGTAATTAATAATATTAAAAGTTATTCTGAAGCTTCAAATCAAGTGCGAGATAATGAGAAGCAATTATTTGCAGTAAACAAGGAAAAATCAAAAAATAATATTCAAAATAAAAATATTAGCAACACAAATACAAAAATTGATATAAATAACTCAATAGAACTAAACAATGAGGAATTAGAGAGTTTAGGAATTAATATCAACTATGATAAAGATATGAATGTGGAATCTATTGCTTATTTTACTAATGATAATGGGTTGAAATCAAAAACAGAATTTTACGGAGATAAAAGCCTGCATTACATTTTCGATAATGATGATACAATAAATATAAAAAATTATATTAAAATTAGACCATTTATTATAACAAATTTTAATGGTGATATTAGATTACTAACAAGAAATTATCCAACAGATAAAATAAATCTAATGGATAAAATTATGAATTTATATGATATACAATTGGATATGTCCGCAGATAGAAATGAAATAGATAAAGTAACTAAAGAGCATTTTTCTAAGTTGTATGACGCATATAAATCTAATAAAATAGATGAAATAGAGAAGGAATTAAAAAATTTATATCAAAAAATTAAGATATTCGAGCACAAAGTCAAAATATACGAAGATACTAATCTAACAAATTCGCAACGAAACATTATTATATATTTAGATAAACCAATTAATGATAGCCTAATTCAAATGATTAAAGACTTTAGCAAAAAATCAATAAAATTAAGTTTTTATTCTAAGGGTATAAGTTTTTTTGAATTTTTAAAAGAAAACAATAAAGATATTTATCAAAAATTAGTAGATATTAAGAAAAATGTTCAAATGGATTATTTGACTAATAATTTAGTACCTATTAAAATTAATTTTGGAAAACCAAAAAGTGATAAAGGAATAATATTTTGGTACGAACCTACAGATGAGTTTTTATCGATTTTACCTAAAATTTATCAAGAAAAGTTACAAAATGAATTATCTATAATAAAAGAGGAACAGGAAATTTGTGGAAAACAGTATTATATAGAGCAACCAATTCTTGATATATGGAAAAAATGCTCAATAAACATTGCTGATTTATCATTATTCCCAAATCCAGTGTTTAATCAATTGAATATTAAATTTACACTAAATAAAGAGTGCAATATTTCAGTAGCTATATATGATTTGACAGGCAATTTAATTAAAGAACTCGATAGTAAGGATAATTTAATTCAAAATGAATATATATTAAGCTATGACATTTCAAATGTGTCAAAAGGTATGTATTACCTTGGTATAAAAACAAACAAAGGTGATTATGTATTAGAAAAGTTCATTAAAAACTAAATTTTTTCTAATAACATTTTAATTATTTCATTAGTGCTGAGGCCTTCGGCTTCTGCACTAAAGTTTGTAACAATACGATGACGCATTACTGGTAATGCTACTGCTTTTACATCATCAATATTAGGCGAGAAGTTGCCATTAATTGCTGCTCTTGACTTTGCTCCAAGTATTAAATATTGAGATGCACGAGGTCCGGCTCCATAACTAATATATTTTTTTATAAAATCAAATTCTGTAGATTGCGGACGAGTAGCACGAACTAATTTTACAGCAAATTCTATAACATTTTCGGTAACTGGTACATTGCGAACCAAGTCTTGAAATTCTATAATTTCTTGACCATTAATTACTTTATTTAATTCGGGCTTTAGCAAAGCAGTCGTAGATTGTACAATATTGATTTCGTCTTTTAGCGATGGATAATCAAGCCATATGTTAAACATAAATCTATCTAATTGTGCTTCAGGTAATGGATAGGTACCTTCTTGCTCTATTGGATTTTGTGTTGCTAATACAAAAAATGGCTCATCAAGTTTATAATTCACTCCTGCTGCAGTTACAGCGTGTTCTTCCATTGCTTCGAGTAGAGCAGCCTGAGTTTTTGGTGGAGTTCTATTAATTTCGTCAGCCAAAACAATATTAGCAAATATTGGTCCTTTAACAAATCGAAATTCTTTTTTCCCTGAACTTAAATCATCTTCTATTAGTTCTGTTCCGCTAATATCTCCAGGCATTAAGTCGGGAGTAAATTGAATTCGACTAAATTTTAGATCCATTACTCTCGATAATGTTCTAATGAGAAGTGTTTTAGCTAAGCCTGGAACGCCAATTAAAAGAACGTGTCCTCTTGCAAAGAGCGCTACTATCAATTCTTCAATTGTGTTATGTTGTCCTACTATTACTTTGCTGATTTCGGATTTGACTCTTTTGATATATTCTGCTAACTGCTTAATTTTTTCTACGTCGCTGTGATTACTCATTATCCTTAAAAAAATTAAATTAATAAAAAAATGACGTTAATAAGACGTTCAAATTGAATTAATGTAAAAATAATTACATAAAAAGAAAAGGTTTCCAGTTTTCCTCTATTGTTCCAACTGTTTGTTTTAGATATAATATATGATTAGGCTTTCGAGGTTTAGAAAGCAATTTCATTTCGGCTTCTTCGGGAGTTCGATTTCCTTTACGATTATTACATCTAACGCAAGCAGTAACTAAATTCTCCCAAGTATCACCGCCACCACGAGATTTAGGGATTATGTGATCTATTGTTAGATCAGTAGTTTTTTTGCCACAATACTGACATCGATGGTCGTCCCTACGTAATATATTTTTTCGAGATAATTCTATTGATTTAAAAGGAATTTTTATATAACTAGAAAGCTTTATTACGCTTGGTTGAGGTATTTTTTGTGTTAGTGAACGAATATATTTGTTTTGTTTTTGCGCTACCATTTCTGCTTTTGTAAGTAGTAGTAACACTATTGCTTTTCTTGTAGAGCAGATACTTATTGGTTCATAGCTTTGATTTAAAACTAATACTTTTCCTGATAATCCTGATACTCCGTTTGTTGATAATTTTAGTGTATCAGTGTATTCTAAATCAATTAATCTATAACTGAAAATTTACCTCCTTATTTTATATAAATTTTATATTATATAAATAATTACGACAAAATTAAAAAAAAATTATTAATCTATTGTTAAGAATTTATTATTAGTAAAATTAATTATTTTCTTCTAAATATGGTATTTCTTTTATTGAGTTTCCAGCAATACCACGTAAAGAACCATAAAAATTAATTGCTCCCGAAATTATTCGTTCGAATTGTTTTTCTCGCTCTTTCCATATTTTCATCATTTTATTTTTTTCGTCTTCGTAACTTTGCTTTAATTCTCTCATTCCTGTAATAATAGATTCTAATTGGTTTTTAAATTCATTGCTTGTTAAGTAGTTATACAAAATTTCCATTTTAGTTTCTTTATTATCCTGGATAGTTTTGAATCTACTCAATTGTATTAATGCTTGTCTTAATACAGTTATTAAATTCTCTATTTCATTGAATTGGCATATCCAAACACCATTTTCATATATAAATGGTGTATTTGTATTATTTGGCATAGTTTCAGTAGCAATTACTAATATATCTGCATTGATTGTCAAATTGTCTTGTTTAAGTTTTTCTATCCAATCTTTTTCAAATTTTTTAGTTCTTTTGCTCTCGTAATAAATAGTTCCACATACTTTATTGATGTTAAAACTGTTTTCATCATATACATAATGTAATAAATCTGCACCTCTTTGTCCTTTTTTTATTTCCTCGTATTTATCATATATCCAATTTTGTGAAATAATCTTCTCTAATTCTTTTTCTTGAACTTCTCCTTGTAGTTGCATAGAGCCTTGCTCACTTTTCCGTTTCATTTCTTCGGCAAGTTTAGTTGTATCTTCTAATTTCTTTTCTAATTCGCTGATTTTTAGTTTATATTCTTTTTCTTTCAATTCTAAAATATTTTCTTTCTCTTTATTAAAACGCTCGATAAATTCTTGCTCTTTTTCTAATTCTACTTTTTGACGAACTAATTCCTTCTCTTGCTCTACTTGTTCAAGTTTTATTTTCATTAATTCTAATTCATTGTTTAGTTTTAAAAGTTTTGAATTTTCTTTAGTTTTTTCTTCTAATTCTTTTCTCAATGAAATTAATTCATAGTTCTTTTCTTCTGTTATTTTATTCCTTATATGTTCTTCTAATTTTATTTTTTCATCATTAATCTTTTTTTGTAATTCTTCTTGAACTAATAATTCTAAATTTTGTTTTTCGTGTTCAACTTTTAATTTTTTTAATTCAATTTCTTTTTCTTTATTCAATATTTCTTCTAATTTAAAATTATACTCTTTTTCTAATTTTTTTCGTTCTTCGATAGATAATAATTGAACTTGTTGATTAACATAATAGTTAATATCGAGCATTTCACCACATTTTGGGCATTGAATAGGTTTGATTTCTATCATAAATACTTAAATAAAATAGTTAATTATTTATTTTCACTTTGATTTACATAATCAATAAGCATTTGTGCAGTATTTTCTAATAACCAATCGAAACTATCGCTATCTATAATTTCTCTGTCGCATTTAGGTGCAGGATTTAAGAAATCCATTACAAATAGGTTATTATCTTTAATTGCAAATTCAATAGAATTAAAGTCATAATCAAAGTGAGTTGAAATTAATTTTGCAATTTTAATAATTTCATTTTTAAGTTTTATACTTAAATTTAATGGCTCATTTGTATATCTTAAGTGTAATGGCTTTATTGGATCGTAAGATACTATACGGACTAACTCCTTCCTAATTACAAATACTCTATAATATGCATCGTAATCTAAAGCTTCCTGAATTATCATATTTTTCCTTCCAGATATATCATAAGCAGAGAAGAACTCGCTTGGATTATATACTTTATAAGTATAAAGAGAGTTATGTCCATCATTAGGCTTTAGATATGCAGGAAATCCAATATATTCAAAAATATCTTCCCAATTAAGCGGATAAATTAAATTGTGTAATGTTTCGTGAGCAGTGCCTTCGGGGATTTCTTTACTTGGCAATAGAACAGTTTTTGGTGTTTTGAATTTATTTTTGATGGCAAATACTGTATGCATAAAATTATTATCTGCACAATTCCAGAAAGGATTATTAATTACATATACACCATTAAGTTTACAAAATTTAAGATAAGAAATATACATCGGTACTTGATGAGATATCCTATCTAATATTAGATTGTATTGTGGTTTATCAGTTGATTTTAATGCACCAATTTTTACTTCGCTTGCTTTGATACCATTTTTTTTTGAATTAATATAATTAATTAATGTTTGTGGGAAACTTTTTTCAATACCATACATTATACCTATTTTTTTCATTTATGCCTCTATATATAATTTAAAATATTATCTGATTGACCTTGATCATATTGTCGAAAGTTAGATTGTTATATCCTGAGACGAATACAATATAAGATTCGTTAACAATATAATTAAATTTTTCTTTATTATTCAAAAAGAATTTATAAAAATCATCAAAACTATCAAGTTTATTTATATAAGTAGGGATAACACCCCATATTAAATTCATTTGTCTTATTAATTCTAAATTATTAGATAATCCAATTATTGGTATTCTAGGTCTAAATTTTGATATATCTTTTATTAAGTTAATATCTGTTGCTATTGTTATTATTGCCGAAGCGTTCATTTGTTCTGCAATAACAGTAGAAGCATGTGCTAAAGATTCATTTAAGTCATTTTTTAAGTTTGTAAATAATTTATCACCATAAGGTATATTATAAATATTATCTTCAGTTTTTTTGATAATGTTAAACATTGTATTCAATGCTTCTTTTGGATATGTTCCTACACTTGTTTCACCGCTCAACATTAATGCATCGCTTCCATCTATCACAGCATTTGCTACGTCTGTTGCTTCGGCACGAGTAGGACGAAGATTATTTATCATCGATTCTAACATTTGAGTTGCTGTAATTACTGGTTTAGATTTAGCATTACATTTATTTATAATATTTTTCTGTAATAATGGCACATCTTCTACAGGAAATTCTAATCCTAAATCACCGCGTGCTATCATTATACCGTCAGATTCTTCTATTATTTCGTCTATATTCTTTATTGCTTCAGGGCGTTCTATTTTTGCTATAATCGGAACTTGCCTACCAAAGATTTTTTGAGTTGTTTTTAATTCTAAAATATCTCTACTACTACTTACAAAAGACAATGCTACTAAATCAATTCCTAATGACAAACCAAATTTTAGGTCTTCTAAATCTTTTTCGCTGATTGCTGGTGCAGAAAAACTAATTCCTGGAGCTATTATACCTTTCTTGTCTTTTAATTTACCGCCTTTGATTACTACACATTCTACATCATTTTTAGTAATGTTTTTAACTTTAAAAATTAAATATCCATCATCAATTAATAGGGTACTATTTACTTTTAATTCTTTTGGCAAATTTTTGTAGGATGTAGATACTATTTTGTTATTTCCAATCTCTATTTCATCAGTAGTAATTGTAAAAGACTGACCATCTTTCAGTTCTACAGCACCATTTTCTACTTTGCCTGTTCTTATTTTTGGTCCTTGTAAATCTTGTAAAACTGCAATTTCACGATTTGCTAATTTGCTTGCTATTTTTATATTATTAACAAGAGTTTTAAAAAAATCATAATCTCCGTGCGAAAAATTTAGCCTTGCAACGTCCATTCCGTTTGCAATTAATGTAGTTAGCATCTCTAAACTATTAGATGATGGACCTATTGTGCATATAATCTTTGTCTTTTTTGGATAATTCATAACTCACCGATAATTCTAATTAAAATATATAGATTATAACTTGATAGAACTGTATAAAAAAGAAAAATAATGATCGTAAAGAGTTTTATTATTAATTTCGTTTTAATTTTTATTAAAAAATAAATCGAGCCAATTAGCGCTACAAAAGAACTTATTAATAAATTCAATTCATAATTAATATTTTTCTTAAAATTATAATTATTTTTTTCAAAATCATTTAAGTAAAATTTATAATTAAAATTTATTTTTTTAAAGCTTAAAAATGAAATCTCTGCTTTAGAATTTTTGCTTTTTATTAAAAAAAATTTTGAACTTGTATCAGTATTAAAAGTAAATTTTTCCTTATAATTCAAATTTATTTTATTTAATAAATTACTAGGTTTTAATAAATTTATAGAATTAAAATAATATTTCTTTAATGAATTATTTTGTAATTCAAAAACTTCTAATACAAAGTAATCATTTATATTATTAGTAATTTCTATTTTATTAGCTTTTGATATTCCATAATTAGGAAAGTAAAAATTAAAATATTCAATGGATATATTGATCCAAAAAATTAAATTTATTATCGAAAAAATTATTACTTTAACAGCAAAAAATTTATATTCAGATTTTAAAAATCCTTTTGCTAAATCATAAATAAAAATTATTCCTAAGATTAATGATATGATTATCATTATTGTTCCCAAAAACTTAACAAAGATAATAAAATCAAGTTATGTTCTATCTAAGTTTTTAATGAAATTTTAGTGAATTAATATTATATTAAAAAATGAAAAATAATTAATCTAAATAAATTATTCTTTAAATGGATTCCAATTATTAATAAAAATTAATTTTATAAAATAAAAATATTTTTATATCTTTGTTTTTTAAAGACTTATATTATATAATGTATTATTAATATGAATTTTAAATATAAAAATTAAATAAATAAATGATTGTAACATTCATTTAATTAACGTGTTATAAAATTGAAATTGTTGAATTCTTTAATATTTTATGAGGTATTAATATGTATAAACAAAACAAAATAACTGTAAAATGGTTATCATTATTCATTTTTACAGTTTTCACTTTTGTTCTATCAAATAACATTTCTTTTGCACAAGGTAGCGGCCCTACAAACTACTGCATACCAAGCAATGATTTAGTACCATTAAACAAAGCTTGGGGCTATCCTGATAATTTCTGGTGTTATCCCGATTATATTAAAAGTCAATCTTGGGGTGCTCCTTATTTGTATTACTTTACAGTACCAATTCTTCAAGTGCAAATTGTAGATGCTAAAACTGGTGAAATAGTTCTTGATAGACAAAGTCGAGGTAATGGTGGTAAAAATCAAGGACCTTGGGAAGGTTGTTACATTTTTACAGGTGCTAGAGCCGAATTAGAACCAGGAGGACAATACATTGTAAAAGTATGGGCTGATTATAACTATTTGGGTTACAACAATATAGATTATTGTACTTATGGTTATAGCTGGATGTATTATGTTCACAGATTATTTATAGACTTTAACTTAGATGGCGATTTCCACGATCCAGGAGAATGGATTAATAGCCCATTAAGAGTAAGCCAGAATCAAACTCAACTTCTTGGCGGAACTCCTGCTTGGTGGTTCGGACCATCAGCTTGTCAATTAAATAAGTTACATCAATATCAATTTACTATTCCTGATAATCAAGCTAATGGTGTTGCTCGTATGCGTGTAATGACTTCTTATTATTATCCAATGTCTCAGGCAGAAGGTAACTATACAATAGGTATGGGGCACAACGCTTGCTGGAACGGTTATGCGTACGACTATAGTATGTGGTATGGACCTGGTATGATTTATGGTTATTGCTACGGCGAAATCGAAGATTATTTGATAGAATACACAATACCAATCAAAGAACTCTTCCCATCTGATAAAGCACCTTATGATATACTTCTTGCAGGCGAAAAATATGATGGAACAACAAGAGTTATTTCTGGTGTTCCAACATTATTTCCACGTCCATTTGTAAGATTTGGTGGTCCACAAGCAGCAGGAACATTATTAACATATAAAATAGTAGGTCCACTTCCAAAACAAGATGTAATCTACGAAGCAACATATAACGGCAATCCAGAAATAC
>Ga0308419_1000247_pt1 | contig 42278 bp, 39 predicted proteins | sample HotsprSampleMS50_FD_203674 | JGI IMG/M metagenome (GOLD analysis project Ga0308419, IMG submission 203674) | Hot spring phototrophic mat microbial communities from Mushroom Spring, Yellowstone National Park, Wyoming, United States - 20090730_MS50 ... | reverse complement strand
TACTTCTTACCTCCTTTATGGTCTATTTCTTTAGAGACCCCGAGAGGGTAATACCCAATGAGCCTGATGTCCTCGTGGCCCCTGCCGATGGTAAGGTCATAGTGATTAGGGAGACCGAAGAGGGAGAATTTTTAAAGGCCCCTTGCGTTATGCTGAGCATCTTTATGTCGCCCCTTAATGTCCATGTAAATAGGATGCCCTGCGATTGCACTGTCTTGGCAGTAAAGCACAAAAATGGTAAATTTCTGTCTGCCTTTAAGCCTGAGGCGTCCATTGAGAACGAGAGTATCTCAATTCTTCTAGACACGCAATACGGCAAGATACTCATCAGACAAATAGCTGGCCTTGTAGCCCGCAGGGCTGTCTGTAGGGTAAAGGAGGGAGAGAGGCCCAGGAGGGGTGAGCGTTTTGGGATAATAAAGTTCAGCTCTAGGGTTGACATATTTATCCCAAACACACTGAGACCACTTGTGAAGCTCTCCCAGACCGTCAAGGCAGGCGAGACGATTATTGCCTCTGTGTAAAGTTGGACTTCAATAGACTGCTCATACAGGAGGCTGAGACAAGGTTACAGAGTAGCCGGTGTGGTTTTATTACCTCCCAATACCTATCAGAGCTGGTTGACCAGACCCTAACAGCCGCCTTTCAGGCCAAGACGGTTGATGTCCCCTTAGCCCTCGTTGCAGTAGGGGGTTATGGCAGGCGTGAGATAGCCCCCTTTTCTGATATAGACATAATGTTACTGACAGACAAGAGGGATGGACAGGTCACAGCCACTGCCGAAAAGGCCCTCTACGCCTTTTGGGATATAGGCATCCACATAAGCCATTCCTTCAGGACCATTGATGAGGGCATTGAGGACTCACTGTCGGACCTACAGACACGCACATCTATGATAGACAGTCGCTTTGTTGCAGGTGATGAGGGCCTTTGGAAGAGGTTTATAAGTGATGGTTACCAGAGGATAATAAACAAAGACAAGAGGGGCCTCGTCAAGGGCTTATTTAACGAGGTCAACAGGAGATATAAGACCTACAGCCCCTCGCTGTATCAACTGGAACCCAACATCAAAGAAGGTCGGGGTGGGCTCAGAGACATACATACCATCCTGTGGTTATGTAGGGTCACCCAAGGAACCAGTTCACTTGAAGGGCTCAGAGGGATCTTGTCAAGTAGCGAGTATAGGCAATTTAAGAGGGCCTATGAGTTTGTCCTGAGATCAAGGCTCTATCTGCATATAGTCTCCCAAAGCAAAAACGAAGTGCTGTCTTTTCAGTATCAGGAGGCCCTTGCGGCAGCAATGGGTTATAAAAGGACGCGTTCCTTCAGTGCCTCTGAGATATTCATGAGGGTCTATTACAGGCATACAAGGACTATTATGGAATCCCTAAAAAAAGTCATAACCCTCACAGACCAGCGGGTGTTTCAACATTTTCCTCAGATATTTACAAGGAGGCTCACAAAGGACTTCAGCCTCTCAAGGGGTGAGATAATCCTAAACAAGGGCGTCAGGCTTGATAGACCAGCGCTACTGCTTGAGGCCTTTGAGGCCTATCAGGCCAGTGGCAGGCCCTTTAGTGTCAATCTCCAAAGGGAGCTCATAAGGCGTCAGACCTTGATTAGGCGGGGTAAGCCACCGTGCCCAGAGTCCGTTATGATCTTTAAGAGGATCCTCAATGGCCGAAGGGTGTATGAGACCCTCTCTGAGATGCACCGCCTCAACATACTTGATAGACTCATTGCAGACTTCGGTCGCCTAAGGCATTTGGTGATCCATGAGCCCTATCACCGATATACCGTAGATGAACACACATTAAGGGCAATACGACATCTGGAGCTTGTAATTGAAGGCAAGCAGCAGAGATACCCACTTTTACATATGGTCTCAAGGGAATTGTCTCGCCGGGTCTTATACTTGGCCTTGCTATTACACGACATAGGTAAGGGCTACTATGGAGAGACCCTCAAACACGATGAGGAGGGCTATAAGAGGCTACAGAAGATACTTGAAGACCTTGAGATTGAGAGTTCTGAAAGGAGGCTTATCAAATTCTTGGTCAAAAACCACCTCCTGTTATCTAAGTCGGCACTCAAGAGAGAGACCGAGGCCCCAGAGACGATCCTGTGGTTAGCAGAGCAGGTTGAAAGTGAAAAAAATCTAAAGGCCCTGCTGCTTATAACCTACGCAGACATGTCAGCGGTGAATCCCGTTTTTTTCTCAGACTGGAAGGCCCAGATGCTCTTTGAACTCTATATGAGGACTATGGAACATCTGCAGGGAGTAACAAGGAAACTTGACCATTCAGAAGAGTTACAAGCCTTTCTATCCCTCATGCCAGAGGTTTATGTGGTTGCTACAACCCCTGAGGAGATGAAAAGAGACAGTGAGGTCTTTTACAGGGCGATGCGTGAAGGCCCTACAGTGGATATATGCCGTAAGGTTGGTGGTACTGCTGAGATAGTATTGGCGGCCCTTGACGCAAAGTGCCTGTTTCTCAAGGTCCTTGAACAGATAGGACGCTATGGACTTAACATCCTCAAGGCACGCCTTTATCCAGCAAAAAACGATATGGTCCTTGACAAGATAACCCTCTCAAATTGGGACTCCCTTGAATGGGCTGCCCTTAAGGAGACACTCAAAAGGGATATAATAAATGCCATATTATCAGAAACAAAGGTCCTTGAGGGAATAACTACCGACAATTATAAAGACCAATTACACGGTCGTGGCAGAGGGCTTCCAGTGCATCTTACAAGGTTTGAGCCCTTCGTGAAGATAGATAACCTATCCTCTAACACATATTCCATTGTAGAGGTATTTGCTGCTGATAGGATTGGCCTCTTATATGATATAGCAACCATCTTTAGCCTCTTTGATATTGACATAGTCTCTGCAATCATCAACACTGAAGACAGGGTAGCCCATGATGTATTCTATGTCCAGTACAAGGGCAAACAGATTGACGGAGAGGGGGCAATTGGACTAAAAGAGGCACTACGGTATATTAGCGGGGAAGTCCGCAAGTGATGAAGTGGTGTAGTATTGTGCAATTACCTAACTACTATCGCACTTCTCTCTTTCCCAACTAAGGCACTGAGGAGGTCTTTATGAAGATTGACATTATTGGGGGTGGTATATCAGGTCTGTCGCTGGCATTTCTTTTGTTACAACAAAGGGGTGATTTAGATGTTACGGTCTTTGAGGCAGACACGAGGGTGGGTGGCAAGATATGGACCGAGAGGGCCGAAGGATTTGTCTGTGAGGCTGGAGTAAACGGTTTCCTTGACAACAAACCTGCCACACTTCGGCTTTCGGGGCTACTAAATCTCTCACCTCTGAGGAGTAGCGATATCGCAAGGCGGCGTTTTATATGCCTTGACGGAAGGCTTAAAGAAATTCCCGAAAAACCACTATCCTTTATGCTCTCAAACTTCCTGAGCCTTTCGGGCAGACTCAACATGGTAGCCGAATACTTCAGACCCCCTGCGGTAAAGGAAGACGAGTCAATGGAGTCCTTTGCCATAAGGAGGGTGGGTAGAGAATTCTTTGAAAAACTCCTTGACCCAATGGCCTCAGGGGTTTATGCTGGAGACCCTGCAAGGCTCAGCATAAGAAGCTGCTTTACAAAGGTCTATGAGTTGGAAAAAAACTATGGCAGTCTCATTAAGGGCTTTATGGCCATTGCAAGGCAAAAGAAGAAGGCAGGTCAGAGGGCAGAGGCAGGCCCCGGGGGAGTGTTACACTCCTTTGATGGTGGCATGTATAGTCTCATTGAGAAACTAAGAGAAGCCCTCGGAGAGAGGGTAAAGACAGGGGCCTCGGCCCAATCCATAGAGAAGACAAAAAGTGGTTATAAGACCTTTTTTCAAAATGGCACCATCTCTGAGTCTGAGATAGTGGTCATTGCCACCCCTGCCCATGAGACTACGCACATAGTGAAGGGGTTTGACAGGGCACTGTCCGAGACGCTGTCAAGGATACCCTATCCACCGCTTTCAGTAGTCAGCCTCGGTTTTAGGAGCCAGGACATTAGCAACATAGACCTCAGGGGCTTTGGTTTCCTTGTGCCCGCCCGTGAAGGTCGCAAGATCCTTGGCACATTATATGACACGAGTATATTCCCCAAGAGGGCACCTGAGGGACAGGCCCTTTTAAGGGTCATGATAGGTGGGGCTCGCTATACAGAGTTGGCTCTACTTGAAGACAAGCCCCTAATAGATACTGCCCTCAATGAACTCAGGCAGATCATGGGACTTAGGGCAGAACCGTCATTTGTAAGGATATACCGATGGAAGAAGGCGATCCCGCAATACAATGTTGGTCATCACAGGATACTTGACGACATAGACTCAAGGCTTCAAAACCATAAAGGACTCTTTTTGACAGGCAATGCCTATAGGGGCGTGGCTGTCAATGACTGTATTGCCAACAGTCATGGGCTTTGTGAAGAAATCCTAAGAGGGCTATAGAGATGGCCCTTAGAGACATCATAGGCCACCACAAGCAAAAAAACATCCTCAAGGGTCTTATCAGAAACAAGAGACTCCCTTCATCTTTGCTCTTTAAGGGAGAGGCTGGTATAGGCAAGAGACTTACTGCCATAAATTTTGCGAAGGTCATTAATTGTCTTAAACCAAATGACAACGACTGTTGTGACCACTGTATCTCTTGCCGAAAGATAGACTCAAAGGTCCATCCAGATGTCTTCTATCTTGAGCAAGGTGAGGTAGAGATAACGATTGACCAGATAAGGGCCCTTGAGGATTTCATTTTCTTAAAGCCGAGCGAGGGTAACAAGCGGGTTGTAATCATAGATAATTCTCATCAAATGAATGTGAATGCACAAAATGCCTTTCTAAAGACCCTTGAGGAGCCACCCCCTGACTGTATTTTGATATTAATTACCTCCTCACCTGATAAGATGCTTGATACGATCCGTTCAAGGTGCTTTCAGATTGGTTTTACACCACTACCTAAGGAGAAATTTAGGGCATTTATTGAGAGACAAGAACTGACAACAGACAAGGGGCTTTTGGAACTGTGCTCAGGCTGCATAGGTTCCCTCTTATCAGGGGAACTCAAGGTGAGGGTTGAATCCTTCTACCAATACCTTGATGAGATGCAAAGGGGAGAGGTCAAAGAGAGGTGGGCAGACAATCAAGAGGTCCAGGCATGGTTTAATCTTGCCCTGGTATACCTCAGAGATAGACTACTTTACACATTAATGGGGGCTGAGGCGCAGCCACTACTACATACCCCTACGGAGACCGTCAGTATTGAAGAGGCCATAGAGGCCTATGAGAAGATGCTATCAATTGTAATGGACCTTGATAATAACCTCAATAAGAAGATCCTCTGGAACCTCTCAAAAGAGGTGGTGAAGTGCGATAGAAATTAGGTGTAGGCTTTTTTGCCATTGACTGTGAATTTTGATTTTTCAAGATACATTATGAGAAGGTAATGGCACATTGTATTGAGCGGAAAGGACGAAAGTTTTCCGAATCCCGCTTTGTGGGATTGCGAGGCTACGCCTTGCCTTGCAGTAAATCCTTTTCAGAAAATACTGTTGGCTTTTAAGTATGTCCCCCAGGCGGTTGAAGGACAATGATAGCTTAATATTTCCAGTTGAGTAATCACTTAAATTATAAGGTGGATCAGTAAGAATCAAATCAATAGAAGCTGTTGTTATCTCCTTTATTAATTTATAGCTATCGCATTTATAATTTTCTTCCATATATTTATCCAAGATATGTTTTCTTAATTGAATCAAGCGCTCGTCTTATTTTCGGTGCGCTTTCTCTGTATGCTTCAAGAACTATTTTGTATCCTTATAAATGTGACCAGATTTATTTACGGCCTTCTTATATTTCTATGCTGATAAATGAAACAATTGTTTTAAGTATCGTTAAGGTGGTGTGGCCACTTTGACTAGGCCAGTAGTTGTGAAAGAAACTGTAGTGCCTTTAGAATAGGTGACCTCTTTCATGTCCCATGTCTTGAGCGTTGCCTGCTTTGCGAGGGTGCCTCTTACAACACATCCATCATAACCAAATACAACCGTCTTTTTGCCCATAAAAAGCAAGTACTTTTTCTTTGACGATGAGGTATTAACTACACAGATCTCAGTGTTTTTGGCAAGCTCTCCTATCATTACTCTACCTGTCTGATCAAACTTGATATATCCCTTACCAAATCTATACTTAAGATGGGACTTCCATACCTCTAATTCTGCCTCTTGATCAAGTATACCGCTCTCTACACCTCCATCTTTAGGGTCTACAGTATAAACACCAGGGGCAAACCATAGTGTCTTGTCCTGTGGCCAGCTAAGTGGTCTTAACTGTGTCCTTTCCTTGAGTACTTTCTCTTCAAAGGCATATAACTTACAAACCCAGATGACACAAAAACATACAAATACCGTAAAAAAGATGCTCAGTCTTTTAAACATTTTTACCCCTCTTTTGAATATTACTTAAAAACCCTGAGTCGCTTACAGCTTGTATATCTGTGGTCTTACCTTACCATTTACTATTGGGTCAAACATATTCCTACATTGTACGTTCTTCCAAATCCCCCTACTATTTTTATATGGCAAAATCTCTTGGCGTGGTTTACTGCAAAAGTTTCCACTCCCCTTTGCTACCCTATCCAGCCCTCAATGCACTTATTAACCTTTCTACTAACGACATGGGGGCTTTATAGTTGGTCTTACTCCTTATAAACTGCCTTAAACTTACAGACATCAAAGCAGCTGCCGCACTTTATACATAACGACTGCTCTATCACATGAGGTTTCTTCTTTTCACCTGTAATCGCCTTAGATGGACATGCCCTAAGGCAGGCGCCGCAGCCTGTGCATCGGTCACTAATTATCGTAAAGGTCAAGAGGTCCTTACAGACCTTAGCTGGGCAACGCTTGTCCCTTATATGGGCCTCGTATTCCTCTCTGAAATATTTAATAGTGCTGAGCACTGGATTTGGGGCGCTCTGTCCGAGGCCACATAGGGACGCCTTTATAACGGTGTGACTAAGCGTCTCAAGCAGATCAAGGTCAGACTCCTTGCCCTGACCCTTTACAATCCGCTCCAGTATCTCATAGAGCCTCTTTGTGCCAATCCTACAGGGCACGCACTTGCCGCAGGATTCGTTTTTGGTAAATTCAAGGAAATACTTTGCCACATTTACCATACAGTTATCCTCATCAAGGACGATCATGCCACCGGAGCCCACAATAGAGCCCACCTTAGCAAGGGACTCAAAATCCACTCCGATGTCTATGAGCTCTTCGGGTATGCATCCACCTGAGGGACCACCAGTCTGTACGGCCTTGAGCCTCTTGTCTCCCTCAACGCCGCCACCAATGTCGTAGATTATCTCCCTCAGGCTTATACCCATAGGCACCTCTACAAGACCTGCGTTCTTTATCTTGCCTGTAAGGGCAAAGACCTTAGTGCCCTTTGACTTCTCAGTGCCATAGGAGGCAAACCACTCTGCGCCTCGCCTGATGATGTAAGGCACATTTGAAAAGGTCTCCACATTGTTTAGCACCGTGGGTTTTGCAAAGAGGCCCTTGTTTACTGAACGGGGTGGCGTAGGTCGGGGCATCCCCCTTTTACCCTCTATAGATTGCATGAGGGCCGTGGATTCACCACACACAAATGCCCCTGCACCGAGGTTTATCTTAAGATGGAAGTCAAAGCCTGTGCCGAGGATATTGCTGCCAAGATATCCTGCCTCCTCTGCCTGAGCAATAGCCTTCCTTAGCCTTTCTACTGCAAGGGGATATTCAGCCCTGATATATACATAGCCTTTATGAGAGCCGATTGCATATGCGCCTATTATCATGCCTTCCAGTACAGAATGGGGATTGCCCTCAATGATTGCCCGATCCATGAAGGCGCCTGGGTCGCCCTCATCGGCGTTACAGATAATGTATCTCGGCTCATTTGGGTCCTTGCGGCACTGCTTCCATTTATAACCTGTTGGAAATCCTGCGCCACCTCTACCTCTTAGGCCAGAGTCTTCTATGACCTTTATCACATCCTCAGGGGACATGGTAGTGAGGACCTTTTTTGTTGCCTCATAGCCGCCAACGGCGATATAAGAGTCTATGTCTTCAGGGTCTATGCTGCCGCAGTCTTTAAGGAGCACTTTGACCTGCTTGCTGTGGAAGCGATGATAGTCCTCAGAGACAGCCCATTCAACCACTGGCGCCCCACCAATGATATGTTCCTCTACTATCCTTTCTACCATCTCGGGCTTTATAAATTGGTAGGTAGTGGTCTGGCCATCAATAGACACATCTACGAGCACATCCTTTGCACAGAGCCCTCTACAACCAACCTTGTGCATCAGGCAGTTTTTGGCAAACTCTGCGGTCAGACCCTTTTGGCTGATTGTCTCTTTAAATGTCTCAAGCACCTCAGTGCCGCCAGCCGAAATGCCACCTGTTCCCATGCATACATGAATAGTAACTTGTTTCATTATCACCCTCTCTGTTTAATTTGATTGTTTGGTATTTGAGGACTTCAAGGTCTTTATCTCCTTTGCTATCCTATCAGAGGAGGCCTTCCCATGGACCTTTTTGTTAATTATAATCACAGGGGCTATGCTACAGGCTCCCACACAGGCCACCTGTTCAAGGGTAAAGTTCAAGTCCTTAGTTGTCGTCTCCCCTTCAGCAAGACCCAACTCACGCTTGAGGTTGTTTATTAACCTGTCTGAGCCCTTTACATGGCAGGCAGTGCCGCAGCAGGCGGTGATGATGTTCTTGCCGCGCGGCTTTAAGTAGAATTGGGCATAGAATGTGGCCACACCGTAAAAACTGCTTGCCGGTATGTCCAACACCTCTGAATAGTAAAAGACGGCCTCTTCGGGGATGTAGCCAAAGGCCTCTTGAGTCTCCTGAAGGAGAGTAACAATATTGCCCTCGTTTTCCTTGAAATTACTGATAAGTTCCTCATACTTGTCCTTCATCTTATACACCTCTGGTAGATTCATTTCCAAAACCCCTTTTTAGATGGTTACCAATCGCCCATTGTATGGCATCATTTTCTAAGGTCTTGATGTCTTCCCTTAAAACCATCACAATCCCTCCTCATTACTTAATAAGAGACAAATATGTTATTTAAGCACAACTTTATTTGCAATATCTATTACCCTCTTGGCACCTTTATGGCCCTTAGGGCATCTTCTTTTGTGTAATGCCCAGAGGGGATGAGGTCTGTGTCGCCATAAAAGGCCAAATCCCTTTAATGGCCTTTCTGAGGTAATCCATTGCAAGACTGATGTTTGTCATAATTCTATGATCTCACCATATTTGTAGTCAGGCTTGAGTTCCCAATAATAGCCGCCTCTGTAATAGACCTTTCTTGAACCAAATACCTTTAATTTTTCACGCAGATCCTCAAGATACCCCTCAAAGAAGTGGTCTTTATGAATAATAGAGCATCTTCACATGCTCTATCATATCAAGGAACAGTGGACTACAGCGACTTACCTCTTGCTTTGTCTTAAAGGTCGGCGAGAGCCTCAATGGAATACCTTCTTTATAGAGTCTATAATTCTCTTCCTGAAACCCTTCTCTATGTGCTCATCAAACTCCTCCACCCTCTTTACACTCCCTTTCGGAAGGTCCTCTGCTATTGTCAGCAGGTCAATATCTGAATCAGGCCTAAAGGAATCTCTACCAACAGAACCAAATACCGCTATTGTTATGAGTCTCTCTTGGTATTACTCAATTACCTTTTGTTTTATCCTCTCTGGAAATGCGTAAAATATGTCTCGGTAGCCCATGAGTTAGCAAGTAAGATGTAAGGCAGCAATGACCTTCTTTTTGGTCTTATCTATGTTATTAAAGTAGTTAACGGCATCTTGGGTCTTTTGTATGACCACTTCAACACCCATTTGCCTCAGTTTATCTACGGTCTCTGTGGGCACGGTCATTGCACCATAATAACCTGTGCCAATTATTAGGGCCTCAGGTCTGTCTTTCATAACATCCTTGAGATCATTAATATGTAAGAGGTGGCCCTCTTGCCTCCACCAGTTGGGTTCAATCATCTTAGGATAAATAATCAGGTCTTTAGTGTACGCCTTGCCATCAATGAGGACCTTGCCGAAGGAGTAGTGTTCTATTTGCATGGTATATTATTATAGCCTAAAAATTTATTCAGAGACACGGATCTTTTAAGGTAGTCTTCTCTATAGTTCTGCAGGACTAAGTCTTATCAATCACCCTTGTCTTTGTAATTATGATATAATGTTAGCCATTTAATCTCCTGAGGAGGTATATGTGGCAAAGGTAGCAGTGGCGAACCTGAAGGCAGGGATGAAACTCCTTAAGCCTGTGGTCAATGAGACAGGCATGGTGATGTTTGGTGAGGGCACTGTCCTTACAAACCAGATGATAACAAGGCTCAGCAAGATGAATATAAGCGCAGTATTCGTAGAGGGGGGTCAACAACGCACAAAGACTAAGGAAGAGGCCCTCAGAGAGTTAGAACAACGATTTGCAAGGTCAGGGGAGAATGAACAGATGAGGATGCTCAAGAAGGTGATGATTGAGCATATTGAGGAAATCTATAAATGATTGATACAAAAAACATAAGGGCCCAGCTTGAAAAGATTGATACCCTACCAACCATACCCGGCACACTCAAAGAGCTCCTCTCGGTAATAGAAAACCCTAAGGTATCCCTAAGCGAGATCGGCGCCTTTATATCCAACGACCCTGTGCTTACCTCAAGGGTCATTAAGGTCGTAAACTCTCCTGTTTATGGTTTCCCCGGCAGGATAGCCTCTGTCAATCAAGCCCTGATACTTTTAGGGTTAAATGTGGTAAAGGGTATGCTCCTTGGTGTCTCCGTCTTTGAGGCCATGAAGAAGGCGATGGAAGGGCTATGGGAGCATTCGGTGGGCTGTGCGGTCACATCAAAGATCATAGCCACTAAAAAGGGGCTCGGCGATGTAGAGGAGATTTCTGTAGCTGGACTGCTGCACGACATAGGCAAGGTGGCATTAGGATTGAAGTTTGTTGACGAATACAGGGGTATCATAAAGGGTGCTGTTGAAAAAAATGTATGGATCCTGGATGCGGAAAAGCAACTGTTCTTTATTACCCATGCCGATGCAGGTGCATGGATCGGCAGACGGTGGAACTTCCCGAAGGGCCTGCTTGAGGTTATTGAGTACCATCACAAGCCTCACCTCTCAAAGGAGTTTACCTTACAGACAGCGGTGGTGCATCTGGCAGACATATTAGTCAGGGCAAAGGGCTTTGGCTTTGCTGGCGACTACATAATCCCTACCATAAACCCTACCGCATGGCAGACTGTGGGCCTGACCGAACAGGAACTCAAAGAGGTGATTGCCGAGATGGATGAGTCCCTCGCCGAGTCAGGCGACTTTAGCTTAGATGATGATTGAGAAGAAGACCTTATCTATTGTAAGCAGAGATGTTGCCTTAACCACTGAGATAGAGGAACTACTTAGGAGCCAACCGTATAACCTTACCTTTTTTTCTCTAATGAGGTCTGCCTTAGACTACATCTACAATTCCCTGCCTGACCTCCTAATCCTTGAACTCTGTAGTAGCGACATAGAGAATATGGAACTGTTAAGAGAATTGAAAAAAGACCCTATCTTTGGACAGGTACCTGTACTGGCCATTATTGAGGACGACTTTGTATTCTGCGACGAGGACTGCCTTGTGATTGATGACTATATCCGAAAGACCCAGGTCACAAAGGAGATACAGCCCCTTACTAAGCTCTGTCTTGCACGCACTGAACGGGTGGTAGAGACCAATCCGCTAACCCGCCTACCAGGCAACATCACAATTGCAAAACAGATACAGCAGAGGCTTGACCGTGATGAGACCTTTGCAGTGGCCTATACAGACCTTGATTATTTCAAGCCCTACAACGATAAGTATGGCTTCAGCCGTGGCGACGAGGTATTAAAGATGCTCGGAAGGCTCGTGCTGAATATCGTTAAGCACTGGCAACCAACAGACAGTTTCGTAGGCCACATCGGGGGTGATGACTTTGTCTTTATCGTAAAGGTTGACATAGTAGAGTCTGTGTCGCAGGAGATCATAGACACCTTCAGCAAGATAGTACTGACCTTTTACGATGCTGAGGATAGAACGAAGCGGTATATAGAATCTATTGACCGAGAGGGGATCCAGAAAAAGTTTCCAATAATGGGGCTGTCCATTGGGATTGCCCATAACCATTTGCGAGCCTTCAGCCACTATGGTGAGATGGCAGAGGTGGCCTCAGAGATGAAGAAATACGCCAAAAATAGCGGTGGTGGTTGTTACAAGATTGACAAGAGGAGGGATTAGCCTTTATTAATCATCCCTTACCTCTTGCGGCCTCCTTTATTAGTGCCTGACCAATCACATTCCTCTGTATCTGGTTAGTGCCCTCATATATCTGTAGTATCTTCGCATCGCGCATCATCTTCTCTACAGGGTATTCCTTCATGTATCCTGCACCACCCATTACCTGTACTGCATCAGTAGTCACCTTCATTGCCATATCGGTCGCAAATGTCTTTGCCATAGCCGACTCCTTGGATACATCCTTTGCCCCACTGTCAATAAAACGGGCTACTGCATATGTAAGGGCCCTTGCAGCCTCAATCTGTATTGCCATATCTGCCAGCATATGCTGAACTGCCTGAAAACTTATTATAGGATGACCAAATTGCACCCTCTTGCGGGCAAATCCCACGGCCTCGTTGAAGGCCCCAGTAGCAACCCCCACACCCTGCGCCGCCACCCCTACCCTTGCTTGATCTAAGGTCTTCATGGCCACAAGAAAGCCTACCCCCTCCTTTGCGATGAGGTTTTCCTTAGGGATCCTACAGTTATTAAAGATAAGCTCCCTCGTGGCAGAGGCCCGTATCCCCATCTTGTCTTCTTTCTTGCCAAAGGTAAAACCCGGCGCACCCTTTTCAACCACAAAGGCCGAGGCCCCCCTTGGCCCCTTTGACTTGTCTGTGATCGCAATAATCGTGTATATATCGGCCTCCCCGCCGTTTGTGATCCACTGCTTCGTCCCATTTATCACATATTCATTACCCTCAAGCCTTGCAGTGGTCTGTATGCCACCTGCATCGCTGCCTGCATTCGCCTCAGTCAGGCCAAAGGCAACGGTCTTTTTGCCTGCTGCTATATCTGGGAGGTATTTCTTCTTTTGTGCTTCTGAACCAAAGAGCAGTAGCGGATAAGAACCAAGGGCATTGGCAGCATAGGTAGTAGCCACACCAAGGCAGGCTGCCGAGAGTTCCTCTACAGCAATACATAGCTCAAGACAGCCCTTGCCAAGTCCCCCATACTCCTCTGGGATAAAGAGGCCAAACATATCCGACTGGGCAAGGACCTTTATTATCTCGGTAGGGTACTCGTTCTTCTCATCAAGCTCTGCCCTGACAGGCACGATCCTCTCTTGAGCGATCTGCCGCGCCAGGTCTCGGATCATCAACTGCTCCTCGGTTAAGAAATAGTCCATCTTGCAACCTCCTTTATTTAGCTAAAGCTTAGATGCACGGGGGAGACAACCACATAGGCCTTCAGGCTTGGTTCCATTATGCCTCTCTTAGTTAGATTGAACAAAAGAGTTGTAATGATACCATACAAGCCGTGCTCATATCCATATTTGACCCAAAAAAGACATAGGATTATAACCACTTGAATTATTTGTCAGTGAGAGAACCCAAAGGGTTCGTGGCAATCTCATCACAGAAGGCGAGATTGCCTCGTTTCACTCACAATGAAATGTCAATTTTTCGGCTTGACACCACATTTTGATAGATTGCCATTACAAAAACATTATTGCTATAATTTACCAAACTTAATACTACATGCTTAAGGAGGCAAAGCTATGGCCGATGAAAAAGACAGCTTGACCCTTGACAAAAGGACTATAGATGTGTTGGTAGCAAACATAATACCTACCTCTAAGTATTTTGAAAGCCGCTTTGACCACTTGCAGTATCAAATAAATGAGATCAAGACGGATATTAAAGAATTTGAAAGGCGCGTAGACGATCGTTTTGAACAGGTAGATAAACGATTTGAGCAGATAGATAAACGGTTTGAGCAGATAGATAAACGGTTTGAGCAAATTGAACTCAAGTTGGACAAACTTCTTGAGAGGATAGATGTAAAGATAGACGCCGGTTTGAGGGAAAATAGGGTTTTCAGTTTAAGGCTCTTTACTTTTGCCATGACCTTTGCCGCGGTATCTATTATAGGACTTTTTGGAAAGATATTTAGACTCTTCTGACTCCCCCAAAAAAACTACTGAAGCCCATAAGTCAATCCCCCATAAGTCAATCCTCGGTATAGGTAACAGAAGCAGTGTCGGATTCCCAAACAGTTACCGCCGAGAGGCTGACATTTTTAAACTCTACAAGCCTTTTTTTGAGGCTATCAAAGATCCACTTGGCTATATTCTCAGAGGATGGGTTTATCTCTGTAAAGGGGAATATCCTGTTCAGTTCTTTATGGTCAAGCTGGTTTACAACTTCTGAGGTCAGCCTTTTTAGGTCATGAAAGTCTATTGCAAGGTCAATGCTGTTTAGTTGCTGCGCAGAGACATAGACTTGGACTCTCCAGTTGTGGCCATGCAGGTTCTCACACTTACCCTTGTATGCTCTTAGTTGATGGGCGGAGGCAAAGCTGGTCTCTATCATTACCTCGTACATACCTACCCTCCTTCAGCAGTCGTTCGTACAAGAAAACTCTTGTTATTTTAACACAAAGAAGAAGGCCTAAGGATAGCCAAGGCATAATTGTCTGTAACACTACAAAAAAGTGTTTGACATTTGATGGGCCTATTTGGGTTAATAACAGACCTCAGGTGCTTATAGCTTAAAAGGGAATCCTGTTTGAATCAGGAGCGGTCCCGCCGCTGTAACAGGGGATGAAAGCCCGATTACGCCACTGTATGGTCAAACCGATGGGAAGGCCGGGTAAGTAAAGAGATCCTGAAGCCAGAAGACCTGCCTGATATGGTTTGGATGCTTAGTGCACCGCCATTCTGTCTTATAGACAGGGTCCGTGGAGAGGGGATGAAGTGAAAAAAGGGTGCAATCCTCAGGGTCTCAACCCTGAGGATTTTTTTTATTCCTGTAAAGCCAAAAAATGCAGTTACACAGGAAAAGGGAATGGTCAGATTGATCCTTGGAGGTGCTAAGAGCGGCAAGAGTGCCTTTGCCCTTAGGCTTGCAGAGGCCATTGAGGGTAGAAGGGCCTTTATTGCCACTGCCCAACCCACAGACGATGAAATGGCTGATAAGATAAAGCTGCACAAGGCCGAGAGGGCTGATAGATGGGACACCTTTGAAGAGCCCCTAAACATAGCCCCTTTGATTAGGGAACTCGCCACATCCTATAGCGTTATATTGATTGACTGTCTAACCCTTTGGACGAGTAATCTGCTTTTGGCAGGGCACGACTTCGCAAAGGAGCAGGAGGCCTTGCTGAGCTCCCTTACAGGAGTGGAAGCCTCTGTTTTTGTAGTCTCAAACGAGGTAGGCCTTGGGATCGTCCCTGAAAATAGGCTTGCTAGGCAATTCAGAAACTACGCAGGGGACTTAAACAGGGCAGTGGCTGAAGTAGCCAATGATGTCTACTTTATAACAGCTGGCATACCAATAAAGATTAAGGAGGCAGTGAGATGACCCTTTTACAGGAGACACTCAAGCGCATTGTACCTACAGAAAAGCAGTGGGAAATTAAGGCCCAAAACCACCTTGACGACCTTACAAAACCCCTCGGTAGCCTTGGAGTCCTTGAGGATATTGCCCGCAAGGTCATAAGTATTTATGAGGGTAACTCCCCTTCCTTACAAAAGAAGGTGGTCTTTACCTTTGCTGCTGACCACGGAATAACTGCAGAAGGTGTCTCGGCATATCCAAAGGCCGTGACGGCACAGATGGTCTTAAACTTTCTCAGAGGAGGTGCTGCCATAAATGTCCTTGCCCGTCATGTGGGTTCAGATGTTGTGGTAGTTGATGCAGGTGTTGACTACGAATTTCAGGGTATTGAGGGACTGGTGCATAGAAAGGTCGTGCGGGGCACAAGGAATTTCTTAGAAGTGCCAGCCATGTCTGAGCAGGAGGCAATCCTTTCTATAGAGCTGGGGATTGAACTCGGAGATGCTTACTGCAAAAGGGGCTACAGGCTCTTTGGCACCGGTGATATGGGAATTGGAAATACGACCCCTTCAAGTGCCATTACTGCAGCAATTACAGGCTCTCCAGTAAGCACAGTCACTGGCAGGGGTACTGGTATAGATGACTTAGCACTGCTTAATAAGGTCAAGGTCATTGAAAGGGCCCTTAGCCTCCACAGGCCTGATCCAACCAATGCCATTGATGTCCTAAGTAAGGTTGGTGGGGCCGAGATAGGTGCCATTGCCGGCCTAATCCTCGCTGTGGCTGCCAATAGGCAGGTGGTATTGATTGATGGATTTATCTCCACCGCAGGTGCCATCATCGCATACACCCTTAAGCCTGAAGTGAAGGACTATATGTTTGCCTCCCATATGTCTGTAGAGGGTGGACATGCCATAGCATTATCTCATCTTGGTTTAAGGCCCATATTGGACCTAAACATGAGACTTGGAGAGGGCACGGGGGCTGCATTGGCAATGCCCATTGTTGAGGCAGCACTGAAGATATACTGCGAGATGGCCACCTTTAGCGGGGCGGGTGTATCAAAAAGATTGTAGAGACAATAGTGCAGAAGCAGTGAACCTTTTAACTCCAGTTATGCAAGATAACCAAAATGTGTCATTCAGTGAGCAAAGGGACATTGTCATTCCGTTGACTAAAGAAATAAAAACATTCAGGCAGTTACATACACCCTTCGATAATTTGGCTTTAATGGAATAATTTCGTTGCCCTGTGCAATGTGTGTTAGTCATAACAATCCTGTGTAGAACTGACAAGGAGGACCTGTGTGAAAAGCCTAATACTGGCCTTTCAGTTTTTGACAATTATACCTATGGGTAGGTCCTTTTATGTGGCCGACCCAGACCATGCAAAGTGCACATCCTATTTTGTGCTCGTTGGGCTCTTTCAAGGCATAGCCCTTGTGGCTTCTGATCTCCTCTTTGGAAGGCTATTTCACCCTGACTTAACCATACTAATTGTCTTACTCACCCTCATAGCCTCTAACGGGGCCTTTCATTTAGATGCCCTTGCAGACACCTTTGATGCCCTTGCTGTTAGGGGTGATCGGGAGGAAAAACTATCGGTGATGAAAGACGGTGCTGTTGGGCCTATTGGTGTGGTGTCAATCATCTCCGTGCTTGGCCTCAAATACCTTGCCCTCAGAAACATTAGCCATCTGCTCCCCTTTACATATTACAGTTCATTGCTCCTAATGCCTGTAATCTCTAAGTGGGCTATGGTATGGGCGCTCTTTTATGGTAGGCCTGCAAGGGAAGATGGGCTTGGCGTCTCTTTTATTGGTAAGGTCCGATTTAGGGAGTTATCAATATCCACGGCTATCCTTATTGCAATCTTCGCCGTGACCCTTTTGCCAGGCAACTATGTCCCAGCCAATCAGGTCCCCTTTTATGGGCTTCTCATGGTGACCGTGTATCTACTAAGCAGACTTTTGGTCCCTTTTTATACAAGACACTTTGGTGGGCTCACAGGTGATACAGTGGGTAGTATAAGTGAGATAACTGAGGTGGGCTTTTTGATAATGGTGATAGCATGGTCAAGATTCTCTATTTAGTCAGGCACGGCGAGACCGGTGGCGACGACAAGAGGCGCTACAAGGGGAGCCTTGATGTGCCCCTCTCTGAGATTGGTGAGGAGCAGATCAAGAGGACGGCTCTTACTATTGAGACCTTCATAAAAAGGGCATCTAAAGAGCAGAAGGTCTCTTACCTTGCCGAGATCCATGGTGCAATCCAAGAGGAAGACCCTGAGACCGTGATCTATTGTTCTACCCTTAAAAGGGCCCATAGGAGTGCAGAGATAATAGGTGAGAGGCTTGGCGTAAGACCTCTACCATTGAGCGAACTGAGGGAGAGGAGTTTTGGGTTATGGGAGGGACTGAGCTTTGATGAGATCAAGGAGAGATACCCCACTGAGTTTGATCAATGGGCGAGCAATCCCTTGAGGTTTAGCCCTCCCCAAGGTGAGAGTACCCTTGATGTAAAGCGGCGGGTCATACCTGCCTTAAGGTCTATCCTCAATGCCCGTAAGTCTGGAAACATTATTATAGCGGCCCATGGCGGTGTAAATAGGGTCATAATTTGCCACTTAGCCGGCATACCCCTTAAAAATATCTTCCGCATAGAGCAGAGTTATGGTTGTGTGAATGTCATAGAATTTTGGCGACGATACCCTGTAATCAAGGCGATCAACTATGTGTAGGGCATTGATGATACAGGGCACAGGCTCAGGGGTTGGTAAGAGCGTTATCGCTATGGCCTTGTGCCGAATCTTTAGCAATCACGGTATCAAAGTCTCTCCCTTTAAGGCCCAGAACATGGCCCTCAATTCCTTTATCACCCTTGAGGGCGGAGAGATCGGGAGGGCACAGGCCCTGCAAGCAGAGGCTGCAAGGGTAGAGCCATCTATACACATGAACCCTGTATTATTAAAGGCCTCTGGTGATATGGGCTCACAGGTAATAATCCATGGCAAGGTCCATTCAAACATGAAGGCCAAAGAGTACTATCTCTTCCGTAAAGAGGCATGGGCTGCAGCAAAGGACTCCTTTGACAGGCTCGCTTCTATCTTCGACCTGATCATATTAGAGGGAGCCGGTAGTCCCGCAGAGATAAACCTTATGGAGGTAGATATAGTCAACATGCGGGCCGCCGAATATGCAGGGGCACCCGTATTGCTTGTAGGTGACATTGACCGGGGAGGTGTCTTTGCCTCTCTCTATGGGACATTAAAGTTGGTGGGCAATCACAGTAGAAGGATCAAGGGCTTTATCATAAACAAGTTCAGGGGCGACATAGAGATCCTTAAACCAGGCCTTGAGCTCATAAGACAGAAGACCAAAAGACCCGTAATTGGGGTGCTCCCCTATGTAGATGACATGGGGCTCCCTGAGGAGGATGGCCTTTCTCTTAAAGACTTATCAAGGGGCAAGGAGGCTCAATCGGCAGAACTCAGGATTGTGGTTGTTAGACTAAGGTATATCTCCAACTTTACAGACTTTGACCCCCTGAGATATGAGCCTGATGTAGAGATGCTTTATTCAAACAATCCCGATGACATAGAAAATGCAGACCTGGTGATTGTGCCTGGCTCAAAAAACACTGCCAAAGACCTGCTTGAACTGCGTAAAAATGGCACAGATGATAGCATCCTTAGGGCACACCGAAAGGGCATAACCGTAGTGGGTATATGTGGGGGCTATCAGATGCTTGGCAAGGTCATAAGAGACCCCTTAGGCATAGAGAGTGAACATAAAGAGATCAAGGGCATAGGACTCCTTGACATAGAGACAGTATTCAATAGGCAGAAGACTACCTGTCAGATAAGGGCAGTGACAGGTAATCACGGGATGCTCAAAGAGGTAACAAATCTGCACGACTGTGGAACCATTAAAGGCTATGAGATACACATGGGTGAGTCAGTGGGTAACACAGGCCTGTTTTTCATGGAGAGGATAAATGGCAGTGGAGGCCCTATTGCCGATGGCACTGCCTCTGAAAACTGTTGGGGCACATACATCCATGGGATATTTGACAACGACCAGTTTAGGAGATCAGTCCTAAATAGGATCAGGCTCAAAAAGGGGCTCAGGGCCGTTGACTTTGGGACCAATTATCAGGCAATCAAGGAATCAGCCATTGAGAGAACTGCAAATATGGTGAGAGAAGGCCTTGATATGCCCTTTATTGAGAGACTGCTCAGACTATGATTGACTCCCTGCACATCCAACCCTATTGGCTTTCTGCAATGGTGTTGTTGCTTGCCGTGCTACTTGACGCACTGATCGGTGACCCACGGTGGATGATACATCCTGTGCAGCTTATAGGCCTTCAGATAGTCACTATAGAGAGACTATTAAGGAGAGGTATCGTTGCCAGTCCTTTAGCTGAAAGACTTGCAGGAGTTACCCTTGCAGTTACTGTAATAATAGGCGTCTTTTGTGTGGCCTATGCAATACAAAGACTACTACTATGGCTGTATTTGGACAGCATAAGTGTAATGGTCCATGGGCTGGTGATAGTCATACTGACATTTATCACAGCCACAACCATAGCCGCAAGGGGACTGATTGATGCCTGTACTGCTGTCATTGATGCCGTCAAAAGAGGCGACATCACAGAGGCAAGGGCAGGGGTCTCAATGATAGTAGGCAGAGATACTGCCCACCTTACAACCGATGAGATACTCAGGGCTGTAATTGAGACCCTCTCTGAAAACCTCTCCGATGGCGTTGTAGCACCTATGTTTTACTACCTTATAGGCGGATTTCCCCTTGCCATGACCTACAAGGCAGTCAATACCCTTGACTCAATGGTAGGGTACAAAAGTGAGAGGTACCGGTATTTTGGCTGGGCCTCGGCCCGTATAGATGACATTGCCAATTACATACCTGCCAGGCTTACGGCCCTATTTATAGCCCTTGCAGCGGCACTGCCCTCAATAAAGGCCTCTACATTCATTGATTCCATACACACCGTATTGAGAGATGGCAGAAAGCACCTAAGCCCAAACAGCGGCTACCCAGAGGCAGCAATGGCAGGGGCAGTTTCTGTCAGGCTTGGGGGACCCTCATACTATGGAGGCATCCTGGTTGAAAAGCCTTATATAGGCTCAGAAAAGGCAGATTACCTCAGGGCCTCTGAACGCTCCATAGTGGTTGCAAGATACACCATCACTGTGGCCACTTTATGCCTCTCAGGGACGCTCTATCTAAGAGGGGTCTTATAATGGCAAGGGTTTATGGGTACAGCGATGCCTTAGCCCAAGGGGAGATTGAAAGTCATGGTGGCAATGTATATCGCCTTGCTGAGGAGCTGGGCCTTGATGTTTCAGAGATAAAGGACTTTAGTGCCTCAATAAATCCCCTTGGCATACCAAAGTCCTCTATGGCGGCTATTAGAGACAACATCCCATATATTGTGCACTATCCTGACCCTGATACGAGGATGCTCTGTCAGGCCATATCAGAGCATCATGGGATAGAGCCCTCTACTATACTCTGTGCCAACGGCAGTAACGAACTATTTTACCTGATCATAAGGGCACTGAGACCTGAGAGCGTATTGACCCTTGCACCTACCTTTTCGGAGTATGTGCGAGCCTTTGAGACATTTGGGGGCGATAGATTTGATGATAGACAGATCAAGAGGGTCTTTCTCAAGGAAGAAGACCACTTTGTGATTGATGTAGATGTCCTTATTACGGCTATGGCAGGTGGGATGGAGCTGCAAAGGGCCAGAAGATCACCAATCTTAAACTCCCCAGATCTGGTCTTCTTGTGTAACCCTAATAACCCAACGGCAAGCATGCTTAGCCGTGAGGAGGTCTTAAAGATTGCCGACGCAGCTAAGCAGCTAAGGTGTCATCTGGTGGTTGATGAGGCATTTATTGACTTCTGCCCCGAGCACTCAGTAATCGGAGAGGTCTCCAAAAACCCATACTTAATAGTCATCAGGTCCCTTACAAAGTTTTACGGCCTCGCTGGGCTTAGGGTAGGCTATGGGGTATTTCATCAAGACCTCATTGGCAAGATAAAGAGGTTTAAAGAGCCTTGGACGGTTAATACCCTTGCCCAAGTTGCCGCTATTTCTGCCTTAAAAGATACTGCATACACACAACAGACCATGAGACTAATGGAGGAAGAAAAGACTGTCCTTGAAGATGGCTTTAGGGCACTCAAGATAAGATACTACCCATCGGCAGTGAACTTTTATCTATTGAGGTTTGACCCAACAATTGATGTGGTAAATAGGCTTAAGAAGCAGGGGATAATGGTAAGAGACTGCTCAAACTTTATAGGCCTCAGCAAGGGCTATGTGAGGGTGGCTGTCAAGTCAAACAGGGATAATATGAGGCTGCTAAAGGAGCTCGCAAGGATATGTCTGGCTTAGTGATAGCAGGCACCCATAGCGGATGTGGCAAGACCACCCTAAGCCTTGGTCTGATGGCTGCCCTTAAAAAAAGGGGGTTAAAGGTCCAGCCCTTTAAGATTGGACCTGACTTTATTGACACAGGGCTACACAGGGTGGTCACAGGGCTGCCTTCCCGTAACCTTGACCTCTGGATGTGCGGTAGTGACTATGTAAAGGGCTGTTTTATAAAGCACTCCTCAAAGGCAGACATATCAGTTATTGAGGGGGCAATGGGCTTGTATGACGGTGATAACTCTACCTATAAGGTCGCCTCACTACTTGGTCTACCTATAATCCTTGTGGTTGATGCCTATGGGATGGCTGAGAGTATTGCTGCAATAGTCAGTGGCTTTTTGCAATACGACAATAGACATTTGATCAAGGGTGTCGTATTTAATCGTATCGGTTCAGAGAGACACCTCCACAGGATAATGAGGTCCCTCAGAGACACTGAAGGACTTGGTTATCTACCTCGTGACGCTACAATAGAGATACCCTCTCGTCATTTGGGACTAATGGTGGCCGAAGAGAATGTCATAAGTGATAAATTCTTAGATAGACTTACTGAAGTCGTTTTGACTAACATAGAGATAGACAGGATAATCGGATTAGCCCCAAAGGAAAGATATACAACAATTCAGACACCCCCTTTGGTGCCCTTAACCAATATCTCAAGATTGGCCATTGCCTATGACGAGGCCTTCTGTTTTTATTATGAAGACAACATTGACATATTTCGTTTAAAAGGCGCTGAGATAGTGAGGTTTAGCCCCCTTAGAGACCAAGACCTACCCACATCAGATATGGTCTATATAGGTGGTGGCTATCCTGAACTCTATGCCGAGACCTTATCAAATAACACTGCAATGCTCAGGGCTATTAGAAAGTGGTGTGACGATGGTTTGCCACTATATGCAGAATGCGGCGGTATGATGTACTTGTCAAAGTGTATCAAGGACCTTAAGGGAGTGCACTATCCAATGGCTGGGGTCTTTGACCTGGAGACTAAGATGAAAGACAGGTTACATCGTCTCGGTTACAGGGAGGTGGAACTGAGGGCAGACTGCCTTTTAGGCAAGACTGGTCAGAGGTTCAGGGGACACGAGTTTCACTACTCAGAGATCTCAAGGGTTGGGCAGGTTGAGAATATTTACCATGTGACCAACAACGAGGGTAAGACTATTGATACACTGGGCCTTCAATACAAAGCCACCCTCGCAAGCTATGTGCACCTACACCTCGGAAGTTGCAAGGAGATTTAATCTATTTAAGGAGGGATAAAGTGGAGACCATAATACTTGTAGGACATGGTAGCCGGAGGAAGGAGGCAAACAACCTGGGGATTATTGGAGGGCTCCTTCATGAGCTCATACACCCAGGCTGTAGTGATAACTGTGTCAAGGTGGCATACCTACAGTTTTCAAGGCCAACTCTTATGGAGGCAATCAGGGATTCTGTCCAGCATGGGGCATCAAGAGTTATTATACACCCCTATTTTCTAAGCACTGGAAACCATGTAACCCAAGACATCCCTTCAGAGATTGAGGAGGCAAGGAGGCACTTTACAGGGGTAGAGTTTATTTACACAGAACCCTTGGGCGTACATAATAAATTGGTGGAAGTAGTTTTAGAAAGGATACACTCTGCAAGGCCAACAGGCCCTGAGGATATTGAAAAAAGGAGCCTCCAGATAATTGATGGCGAGATAGACATGAGCGATGTGCCTCCAGAACAGGTCCCAATTATCAAGAGGGTAATACACGCCACTGCCGATTTTGAGTTCAAACATAGCCTTGTCTTTCACAAAGATGCAATACCACGGGCCTTAGAGGCAGTTAGGGCAGGGGCAGACATACTAACTGATATTGAGATGGTGAGGGTGGGTATAAATAAAAGGGCCCTTCAGAAGTGGGGTGGCAAGGTGTATTGTCACATATCAGACCCTGAGGTTGTGCAGAGTGCAAAGAGAAATGGCAGGACACGGGCAGAGGTAGCCATTGAGCATGGATTAAGGGACAATGTAGGCATCATTGTCATAGGCAATGCACCTACAGCACTATTGAGGATAATAGAAATGTTCAATTCTATTGATGCGTCTGCTAAAACACCGGTTGTGATTGGCGTGCCTGTAGGCTTTGTAAATGCCATAGAGTCAAAGGCACTCCTTGCGACCCAGTCTTTTCCCTTTATAACTAACCTCAGTAAAAAGGGAGGCACCGCTGTGGCAGTGGCCATAGTCAATGCCCTGCTTAAGATGGCGTAGTGTCATTACACTATAGAATAACTGAGCATCTCCTCAAGGGTATTGCGGACAGACTTACTAAGGGAGATATAGTCATATCCACCCTCAAGGACGAATATAAAGGGTTTGGCCGCTGAACCGAGTATGCCCTGCACCATGCCCCTGACGCCCTCGCAGGTGACCCTAAGGTCGGAGTGCTGGTCCATGTAATGTATATCATAACCAGCAGAGACCAATATGATGTCGGGGTCAAATCTACTGACTATAGAGGGGAAGATGTCTTGATACACATAGAGATAGTCCTTGTCACCAGAGCCCACCCTGATAGTGACATTGTAGGTGAATCCCTCTCCTTTGCCCCTGCCTCGTTCTGTCTCTTTTCCTGTATCAGGGTAATAGGGGAACTGGTGGGTAGAGAAGTAAAAGACCGTGTCGTCCTCTTCAAAGATATGTTGGGTGCCGTTGCCATGGTGGGCATCAAAATCCACAATCATGACCTTTTTAAGGCCTTTGCTCTGGGCATACCTGGCCCCTACTGCCACATTGTTGAATATACAAAAACCCATGCCTCTATCGGCCTCGGCATGGTGCCCTGGAGGCCTTACAGGGCAGAAGGCCCTCTGAATATCACCTGCCATTATCCTATCTACCGACTCTTTGATTGCCCCGATGGCGTATAGACAGGCTGTAAAGGTGTGGGGACTTATGAAGGTCTCCTGATCCAAGGAGCCACTCCCAATAGACCTGATAGAGTTGATGTAGTCAATGCTGTGAACCCTTGCAAGGTCTTCAAGGTTGGCCCTCTGGGGCTGTAAGTGTATCAGTTTATCCCACACAGGGGTCTCCTTTAGAAAGTCCACGAGGTATTCTACCCTAATCGGAGACTCAGGATGCCATGCAGGTGTATCGTGGCATGTAAATATCTCGTCATACACAAAGGCGGTCTTAATCATTCTCGCCCCTTTCCTGATTGATGGAGTAAATGACCTCTGCTGTGGTCTTCTTGAGTCTCAGCAATGCCTCAGCCATAGGTAACAGTTCCTTTACATCAATCATGGCCTTGACCACCACAACGACCTTAAGGTTTTTGGGCATATTTGACAGCAGCTGCCTTACCTGTTGCCTAATCTCCATATCTGCCGTTGAAAGATCATCTATTACAAGTACTGTCTCCTCAGTGCCACCTCCCCGTAAGGAATTCAATGAACCGAGGATCTGGATCTCCTGGTCGGCCGAAAGGGCCTTCTTTTGTGACTCCCTAAGGTGGGAAAAGTAGAGTTTTGTCTCAAAGGCTGACAGTGCCCTCAAAAGCGACACCGTCTTTCCAGTCTTACTCCATCCACTAAGAAACACTATATTGTGACCCTTTAAGACCGACCTTATGATCTCTTCCTTTACCGCAAAGGCCAAGAGGTCTTTCATAATATCAGAATCCCCGTTTTTGTTTGATGGCCATCACGGTCTGGTCCCTAAGGATCTTGAGATTATTGAAATGGACGCTCGTGAGCTTACCTATCTCCTCACTGCTTCCTTGGATGAAATAGAGGCCAATTGTCACATTGTTTACCACTATTGGAAGCAGGATAATAAAGACATCCGCCAAGGTCCTCTTTTTGTACCACTCGGGGAACATGCTATTGATATCAGGGGCGGAGATATTTTTGATAATAAAGTCCTTTTGGTTATTTATTGAGATATTAAAGACATCATTACTGCCGTTTAGGACTATCTCAAACCACTCCTTTGTGTCTTGTATGGCATCACCAAAGCCATAACGGACGGTCATCACAGGCCTCTTTGTGTCTCTAACAATAAAGAGCACCCTTGCATGCTCTGATAATTGAAGCCCACGATACATCGTCTCTAACACGATCTTGACAATATCATTAAGTGAATAACCACTTAGGAGCGATTTGTTTATGTCCTGAATCCCCCTGCTAAAGATACTCTCAGGGGTCTCATGGTCATCCAACTTTATAAGGTCATCAAAGGTCTCTATGGAGGTGGGGATAGAAGGTATGGTCTCTTCCTTTTTTTGGTGTCTTGGGGCTTCCTTGTCAGTCAGTCCCAATAGGTTATTGCTGAACCTTGAGGACCTAAGGTTTAGATTAAATACATTTGAGAACTCTACAAACTCCTTTGCAGTATCACCCACAAGCCTATTAATGGTCCCCTCAAGGGTCTTTAATTGGGGTCCAAAGTTCTTTATGAGTTTGCCAATCAGCAGTTCTCTGTCTTTGATTGACTCTGAGCTTGATATGATGTTGGCCACATTGTGGGTAAAGGTGGATATGGTCCTGAGGCGATCCGTTTCAGAGGGGTAGTCAGTGATCTCTGAGGGCATTATCCTACGCATACTGCTTATAATCTTTTTTGGGAAATTCCATTCCCTTGCAATGTCAATACCTACATCTTCATAACTTATCCCAAGCACAGACAGTGAGGCCACAGTATCTGAAACATTGTGGTGGGCCATGAACTTCTCTATATCATGGACCTTTTCTGGCATTACAAGTGAGACTAATAACTTGCCAAAGAGGTGAAATAGTGAACATAAAAAGGCCTCCTCTTGTAATACAAAACCGATCTCCTCAGTTATCCTCCGAGAAAGTATTGCACTATAAAAGGACTTGACTATGCCTTCCATCAGTGGCTCGTTTGACTTGTGTTTCTGGAGTTGATCAAAGAGCATAAGTGTGACGGCAAGGTTCTTTACATTTTCAAAGCCAAGTAGGATTATTGCCCTTGAGATGGTCGTGACCTCACCAAACTGCATAAAGTGTACACTGTTGACTAATTTTAGGATCTTTGTGGTAAGGGCAAGGTCTTTGAGTATCACATTGGCAAATTCGGTTATGGATACATCGTCGTTTGGGTTAAACTTGCTAAGTAGGCTAACCGTTGAGGACATGGTAGGGAATTCATTGCTCTGTCGTATCCTTGCAAGGACTGCCTCCCTTACAACATTTTTATCCTCTGGCACAAACCCTCCACATAAGGCCCATAAAATTTTGATGTACGATACTCTATAACAAAAAAGATTTCTTGTAAAGTCTAAGGTCTGCCGTAAACCCTCTTTCCCCACCCTCCATAAGGTGTGCAACCACTTCCCTCTGGTGACGGTGTTTCAGTTAAGCCGTGCGTTGTAGGCCAAAGCTTAGAGGACTCCGAGTCAAGAGGGTTTTGACAGCCCTACCTCCGCTGTAAATGCATTTTTGCATTTTCAATCGGACAAAAATAAAAAAAGGAATACCCAAAATCCTTTTTAACGATCGCTAAATTTAAGGTCTATTTTGGGTATTCCCTCAAGCTTATAATACTTGCACTATTTCTTCTTAGATGCGGTCTTCTTAGCTGGGGCCTTGGCTGTAGTCTTCTTTGCTGCGGCCTTCTTGGTTGCTGCCATTTTTTAATCACCTCCTTTCATGTGGCTGCAGGGATCTGCAGTTGCTGGTTTATACTCTCCCTAAAAGCGTGATACGCTTTTCTGCCAACAGGCGCCTTAGATTAGGGTCCTTCTTCTTTTTTATCTTAAAGTCCTCTTCACTTATAAGGGTGCAATTGATCTTTTTGTTAAAATTCTTCTCAATCTCTTGTAGGCCTGTCAGTAGGGGAGGTGTAAAGGAACCAACAACAACCAGATCAACTGTAAGGGTTTCCTCTCCAGCGGCATAGGGACCGCAGATAAAGGCCGTCTTTATAGAATTTGCCTTAAGTAGTCTCTTTAAGGCCCCAGGCAGTCCGAGGGATTTGGATATCAGGTCCTTTAATTCAGTAAAGAGTGGTGACTGCCTATCGGCCTGGAAATATCTTAAATTTGCCACCTTCTCACCCTTGACGATCCCCATCTCTTGGAGCTTGTCAAGTTCCCTCTTTATACCTGAAGGGTTCTTTTTGAGCAACTTTGCAATCTGCCTGATGTAGAACTTATCATCAGGACTGTTCAACAGTAGGGCCAAGACATCAGCCCTTATAGACGATGAAAATAGTGTTTTTAGCATACTGAAGAGTATTTTATACTATAATATTGCATTTGTCAACAAAAAAATATATTTATGCAACGATAGTTGCCTTTATTAGAACAGTCATTTTAGAGACTATGATACGCAGGTTATATAGGATAATTTTGCTAATAGCCACAAATGTATTGGCCTTTGTCTTATTTACGCCACTCTGGAAGATGCTTAGGCCTGTAAGACCTCTTCAGCAGAGTATGGTTGACTCTGCCGTCAGGTTGTGGGCAAGGCTTATATGTTCAATCCTCGGAATCAGGGTAATATGCAAAGGTGATGTTATAACCGATAAGGGTCGGTTTATTGTTTCTAATCATCTCTCTTACATAGACATACCCGTTTTGGCGAGTCTATTTAACTGTGTCTTCGTGTCAAAAAAAGAGGTAAGACGATGGCCAATAATCGGCACATTGAGCGCCTTGGTGGGGACTGTTTTTGTGGATAGAAACTCAAAGGCGTCAATTATTAACGCCCTTACAGATGCCAAAAGGGCCCTTTTAGTCAATAAATGTGTTGTGTTGTTCCCTGAGGCTACTACATCCAATGGCAAAGAGATTAGGCCCTTTAAGAGCTCCTTCTTTGCCTTACCAGAGAGGCTCAAGATCCCCATACAACCGGTGGCAATCTCATACTTTGACCATGATGCATGGGAGAAGTCTGAATATGTTCCATGGCACGGGGATATGAATATCCTCAGTCATATGTGGAAGATAACAGGCCTAAGGGGGATTAGAACAGTTGTCACCCTTTGTGAGATAATAAAACCCAATGACAGCCTTTCAAGAAAAGACCTTGCTCTGATTGCAGAAAAGGGTATAAAAGAGGCCTATTTTCGTGATGAACCTTAAGGACCACCTAAACGATGCCCAATACCAGGCCGTTACCACCTTAGAGGGACCTCTATTGGTAATTGCTGGTGCAGGCAGTGGTAAGACGAGGGTCATAGAATATCGCGCCTTGCATCTTGTCAAAAGCGGTGTCAATCCCTCCTCAATACTACTTTTGACATTCACAAGAAGGGCTGCATCGGAGATGATCTCCCGCGCCTCAAGACACGACCCTCGCTGTAGAGATATAGATGGCGGCACCTTCCACTCTTTTGCCTATAAGGTCATTAAGAGATACGCCAAGGCTGTTGGTTTTGAACAGGACCTACTGGTGCTTGACGAATCCGATGCTCAGGATGCCCTTCACCGATGCGCCACTGTGCTCAGCCTCTATGAGAGGGACAAGAGGTTTCCAAAGAAAGATACCCTTAAGACGATTATCAGTATGTCTATCAACAAGGCCTCGCCTATTAGCGAGATAGTCAAGAGGGAGTATCCCCACTTTGTTGAATACATAGAGGATATAAAGAGGCTCGCTATGGCCTATGCCGAATACAAGATAAAACGGGGATACCTGGATTATGACGACATGCTCATTTACCTTAAGGCCATGCTTGAAAATAAGGAGATCCACAAGATTCTAAGTGACCGATACCGCTATATAATGGTAGATGAGTATCAAGACACAAATCTCCTACAGGCAGAGATCGCATCCCTTATTGCCTCGCCCTTGAACAATATTATGATAGTCGGTGACGATGCCCAAAGCATATATGGCTTCAGGGGTGCTAATCACAAAAACATCATGAACTTCCCTGAGAGGTTTCCAGACTGCAAGATAATAAAGCTTGAAGTAAACTACCGCAGCACCCAGTCGGTGCTTAACTGTGCTAATGCAGTGCTGGAAACTATGGACCTTAAATATAACAAGGCCCTCCGCTCTGCCAATAATTACGAAGGTATCAAACCCTATTTGATATTCTTTAAAAACGCCTATGAGGAGGCCGAAGGGGTTGCAGATACTATCGTCAGGTTTATTAATGAAGGGGTAGGGCCCTCTCAGATAGCGGTCCTTTGTCGCTCAATGTATCTGACTATACCCCTTCAGGCTGAGCTTGCAAAGAGGAACATACCCTATGATACCTACGGAGGTATAAAGTTTTATGAGATGGCCCATGTGAAGGACCTCCTCTGCCACCTCAAGGTCATGGTCAACCCAAGAGATGAACTCTCCTGGCACAGGGCCCTTATGCTCCTTGATGGTGTAGGTGCCAAGACCTCTGAACGCCTTACATCCTCTATAATGGGCCTATCGTCACTAAACGAGGCGCTCAGATTTCTATCAGACAATGCCACGAGCTTAAAGAGACCTGAATCGTTGAGGGGTCTTGTTAAGGCCTTAAGTGCCGCTACACAAGTAAGCAAGAGGGAAGTAGGGGCCGTGTTTGATATAATCTTTGACTACTATAAGCCCATTATGAGGCATAAATTTGATGACTGGCACTTAAGGGTCAACGACCTTGAAACCCTAAGGCAGGTGGCCTCAAGATATGGCTCATTAGATGATATGCTCAATGACCTTGCCATAGAGCCACCAGAGAGGGCCGTCTTAAGCATAGAGCCTGAGACACGGGATGAGGACAGACCTCTTTGTGTGTCAACCATACACTCTGCAAAGGGTCTTGAGTGGGATGTCGTATTTATAATGGGTCTTATTGATGGCGTCTTGCCCATAAGTTTTGCCCTTGACAATGAAGAGGATCTGGAAGAAGAAAAGAGGCTACTGTATGTGGCGATTACAAGGGCAAAGAGGCGTCTGTTTCTTACAATGCACCATCAGGGTAGGCGAAATGGGATAACCCAATTTAACAGACCCTCAAGGTTTCTAAGACACCAAAGGGTCATAGATAGCCTTGACCTTATCGGGGAGTCAATACACCATGATGTAGGCTATAGGTGTGAGACTATGCCACTTACCAAGGGTAGGGATTGGTTACTCAGGCGTGTGCTTGAACACTATAAAGGGGAGGGGCAGTGAAGAGGAGACTGAGGGGGCATCACCTTGTATGCCTCCACTTTTATGAGGGTAAGGGTTACAGCGCCGACTTTATAGAAAATCTAAACCACCTTCTTCGGGATGTAGTATCAGAGGGCGCCATTGTGGTCAGTGGTGCAGATGATGTCTGTGCGGCCTGTCCACATTTTAGTGACAGCACTTGCAGACTTAACGAGACCTCCGATAAAGAGGTAAATGACATGGATGGATTGGCACTCTCATTACTCAATGTAAGCGTGGGACAAGGCATAAACTGGTTAGAGATCAAAGAGGGATTACACCAAATTATCCACAAGTGGCACGAAAGGTGCTGTGTATCCTGCCTGTGGTTTAATCTCTGTGGGGTAAAGGCCTTCAGAGGATGAGGCTCTTTGAACCGATAAGTATTGGCACTCTGGCCCTAAAAAACCGCCTTGTCCGTTCGGCAACCTACGAGAAGTTGGCCGACATTGATGGCTTTGTGACTGACAGGCTAATTGACTTATACCGCACCCTTGCCCGTGGTGGGGCAGGGCTCATTATTACCGGCAATGCCCTTGTGCACCTGTCAGGCTATCTTGCCCCACAGCAGTTATGTATCCATAATGACTTTTACATGGAAGGCCTTGCGAGGCTTGCCGATGTTGTGCACCAGGGGGGTGGCAAGATAGCGCTGCAGCTGGCCCATGGAGGCAGGCAGTGTCACCCATTGCTGCTTGGTGGCAAAGAACCCGTTGCCCCCTCAGAGGTTTATGATCTCTCAACGAAGGTAATGCCTCGGCAATTGACCAATGATCAGATATGGGAGCTCATCGGGGCCTTTGCCTCTGCTTCAAGGCGTGCATATCTCTGCGGTTTTGATGGAGTGCAGCTCCAGGGTGCCCATGGCTATCTGATAAGCAGTTTTCTCTCTCCCCACACAAATAGGCGAGACGATTACTGGGGTGGCGATGAGGAGAGGAGGTCACATTTCGTTGAGGAGGTCTTTAAGGCAGTAAGGTCAGTGGTTGGTGAGGGGTTTCCAATAATGATTAAACTCAATGCCGATGACTGCCTGGAGGGTGGGCTGAAGATCACAGAGGCCCTGAGGATTGCCCAGAGGTTACAGTACCTTGGTTTTGCAGCCATTGAGGTCAGTGGTGGCATGTATGAGTCTAAGGGCTCAATGGTCAGAAAGGACATAGACAATGAATTCAAGGAGGCCTATTTTAGAGACTACAGTAGGGCCTTCAAGGGGACACTCTCAATGCCTGTGATGCTTGTAGGAGGTATCAGGTCAAAGTCAGTAGCTGAAAGGCTGCTTGCGGAAGGCTACGCAGATCTGATAAGCCTCTCAAGGCCCCTTATACGAGAGCCTGACCTGCCCATGAAGTTTGCCGAGGGCAAAGAACGGGCCGATTGTATCTCTTGTAACGGCTGTATGCAATTTCAAAGACTTGAACATGTGAGGTGTGTGCAGGAATAACGATCCCTCAGTTAGGCAACTGTTTATATGCTCATTAAGTAAAAAGGCGCATTGGCCAGCGTGAGATTTTTAGTGTAAAAAGTCAGACAATTGTAATTCCGGACAAATGTTTGAGAAATCTTATTCCTTAATAAAAAAGTCTCCTCACTTTGCTCAGCGGGATGACATTTCTATTTTGCCTTGACAAAAATAAATAAAGTCACGTCTTTGACAAATACTTCATTTATTCTATACAATTAGCCATGTTTTTCAAAAAACAGATACCGGTCGGTATAGACATAGGTTCTTCTTATATCAAGATCGCCCGTTTGGTAGAGTCAAAGCAGGGTATGGAACTTAACCTCTTTGACATGATTGGCCTTCCCCATGGCACGATTGTTGACGGTATCATTGAGGACAAGGGTGTTGTAAGCTCAGCCCTTCAGGAACTGCTTGCCAAGAATAAGGTCAAATCCACTGATGCCGTAATCGGCGTAGCTGGTCACTCCTCAGTAATCATCAAGAGGATAACACTCCCCACGATGAAGGAAGAAGAGCTATCCAATTCCATAAAGTTTGAGGCCGAGCAGTACATCCCCTTTGACATCAATGATGTCAATATAGACTTTCAGATCCTCGGAGAGAACAGAGACGATAGCAATCAGATGGATGTGGTGCTGATTGCGGTCAAGAAGAATGTCATAAAAGACTATGCAGATGTGGTAGAGAATGCGGGTCTCAACCTCATTGTGGTTGACATCGCCCATTTTGCAGTGGGCAATATATTTGAGCACAATTACGGTGTATTAGAGGGGGAGTGTGTGGCCCTTGCAAATATTGGGGGTAACTCATCTAACCTCAATATAGTAAAGAATGGCATCCCCCTATTTACGAGAGATACCCCAACAGGCAGCAATGTCCAGACCGAGGCCCTAATGAATGAGTTTGGCCTTACCTATGAGGACGCAGAGAGGCTAAAAAAGGGGCTCTCTGTGGATGAGGTCCCTCCAGAGAATGCCTCATATACGATACTTTCGGCCTCGGAGGAGATCTTCGGCGATATCCAGAGGTCAATGGATTTCTTCAAGAGCAGCATTAGCGATGAGAACATTGGCAAGATAATACTCAGCGGTGGTGTTGCCCTCACAAAGGGCTTTGCCGACGCCATGTCAGAGAGGCTTGGTATGCCTGTAGAGGTATTAGACCCCTTTAAAAACATTGCCATATCCGATAAGCTTGATTCCCTAATGATTAAAGAGTCAGGTCCAATAGGGGCAGTGGCAATGGGACTGGCACTTAGGAGGGTAGGAGACCGATGATCAGGGTAAACCTCATAGGAGAGGAGAGGCGAAAACGCAGGAAGAAGCCCTTACAGATAAAGAACTTTAACCTCATTTTTATTGTTGTAATCGTGCTCACGATCCTCATAAACGGTGGCGCCTTTGGCTATCTCTATTTCACCGTCAGTGGCCTTGAGGAGGAAAAGAAGAAGAATGAGAAGACCATCGCAGAGCTCAATAAGCTGATAGCAGAGGTCAAGAGGTTTGAGGAACTTAATAAAGAGATTAACAACCGTAAGACGATCATACAGGGGCTTACAAAGAACAAGACCATACCTGTAAGGATCTTGAACGAGATCAATGCCACCCTGCCTGATGGCCTGTGGCTTACAAAGATTGAATATAAAGGCAACACTGTAGATATGGAGGGCATGGCGCTAACAAATTTAGCGGTCGTATCTTTTATAGAAAATCTCAAGGGCTCAAGGGTAGCGAATAATCCATACCTCAAAGAGACTAATCAGATAGAATACCAAAAGGTGCCAGTTTATAGATTTAGCCTGAGCTTTGGGGTAAATGTATGAACCTGGGCTTTAAAAAACCCAATATAGATTTAGACTCCCTCCCACCCCAGAAAAAACAGCTCCTACTTATAGGGCTGCCTTTACTGATAACGGCGCTTATGGGTTATTTTGTCTGCTTTCCGCTCTATGAGGATATGGAAAAACTCACCAAAGAGACCCAAAAACAGGCCGAGGACATAAAGTCTGCCAGGGCGAAGTCTGCAAACCTCAACAAGTTTAAAGAGGAATACGCACGACTACATGCAGAGCTCAAGGTGCTTGAGCAACAGCTCCCTGAGGAGAAGGAGGTCTCTGGACTTCTCAAAAAGGTATCCGAACTGGGCACGAAGTCGGAGCTTCAGGTGCTCAAGTGGAAGCCCAAGGACAAGGTACTGCACCAAAGCAAAGAGGTATATGAGATACCGGTTGAGGTAGAGATGAGGGGAGGCTATCACAGCCTCGGCCTATTCTATAGTAATGTATCTAAACTTGATAGGATTATTAACATATCAAACATCAATATGACAAATGCAGGCTTTAAGCCAAGACCTGATGACCTAAAACTGACCTGTCTTGTAACTACATACTCAGTCCTCACCGAAAAGGAGAGAGAGGAGATAAAGAGGCAGGAAAAGGAAAAGAAGAAATGAAGCCCACTTTTCACGGCATATTTTTGGTTTCTATTATGCTATGTCTGCTTTGCCCCTTCGGTGTCTGGGCAGCTGACCCAAATATCCAGCCCGAACAGGAAAAGCTCAAGGGCGCCATTGAGAAGGCAAAGAAACCAGTTGAGACATTCAAAGACCTTGCCCCAAGCGCCAGTTTCTCAAAACCCGACGCAAAGCCCTCCTCTACCCCCACAGGACAGCAGGGGGGGCCTAAGGGGCAGCAGTCAGTGGATCCAGCCGATACCTCCGACTATATCTACCTTGGTAAGCGCGACCCCTTTGTGCCACTCATAAAACCAAAGGAGGTAGAGAAGAAGAAGGGCACATCACCTATGGAAGACTTCATGGTTTCAGATATAAAGGTAGTAGGTATTCTTGAGAAGAATGCCCAATATTATGCCCAAATAGTCCTGCCTGACGGCAAGTCTTACACTATAAGGCCGGGGCAGAGGCTGGGATTAATGGGGGGTGTGGTCTCTGAGATCACCAAAGAGGTGGTAATAATAAAAGAAAAGGGCCTTGACGCGGAGGGAAAGCCGGTGATAAAAAACATAACCTTAAGACTCCGTAAGGAGGATGGGTAATGAAAAGTCACAGGACAAGACTTACAATCTTAGTTGCATTCTTTATCTTAATTGCTTACAACAGTGCAGGGGCGGCCATAAAGATCACTGCCCTTGAGGTCAATGACAACACCCTTAGGGTAGATGCCACAGGGCCTCTGAAGTTTAATGTAAATAGCACAGACCCTTTTAACATAGTGGTTGACCTTGAGGGGGCTGAGCTTGCAGCCCCTCAAGACAGGCCCATTACCTCAAAGGGGCTGTTCTCTGAGATAAGGGCAGCACAGGCAAGGGACGGACAGAACAATACCCGTATCAATATGGTCCTGAGCTCCCCTGCGGTGGCAGAGGCAAAGGCCAGGGGCAACAGCCTGTTCATTACCCTTACCAGAAATGACCCTAAGGTTGACCAAAGAGATGCATACAGCCTAACAGAGACCACAAAGAGAGTTACCACAGAGCAAATAAAGCCACCTATTACTGTTCTTCAGCCTGCCAAAGAGGTGGTGGCATTATTTATTGAAAAGACCGTCAGGGGCACAGACTTAGTCATCAAAGGTGATGGTGCAATGCCTGACCCTGTGTTTTACAGGCTCGGAAACTCTTTTATTATTGAGATGGAGCGGATAGACTTCAAGGCCTATGTGCCGTCAACGATGATTAGCCCTATTCGCAAAATATCCCACAAAAAAGAAAAGGACCTATTGAGAATTGAGGTGGAGTTAGAGCCCGATGGTTCTTCCGTATATCTTGAAAAATACCAAGAGTACAAGGGTGAGATATCTGTTGAAGGTGATGAAATAACACTGGGTATAACCTTAAGAGAGATAGGCGATAAGACCTCAGAGGGTTTTACGGGTAAGGTTGACCTTGATTACAGCAATGCCGATGTAAAGAGCGTGATCCAGTCAATCGCCATAAAGGCAGGATACAACTGGATTATTGATGAGAATGTCTCGGCTGCTATCACTATAAGACAGAAGGCGATAAATTGGCGAGAGGCCATTAAATTAATAGAGAGTAATGCCGATGTCCAGGTTGTTATTGATGATAAGACAAAGACCCTACATATAAAAAAGAGCGAGTTTGCAAAGCTCGGTCAGCCAAAGGAGGGAGACCTTGTATCCTTTGACTTTCAAGATGCAGATCTACATAGTGTGATTATGCTCCTATCGGAGGTGAGTGGCTTTAATATAATAATCCATCCCGATATCAAAGACATCAAATACAAGGTCAACACAAAGATAAAGAACCTCACCTGGCAGAAGGCCCTTGAGAGGATAGTAAAGATATTGGCACTGGAGTATTCTGTAGATGAAGAGGACAAACTGATCGTAATAGCCCCCATTGAGACCATTAATAAGATAGAGGAAGCAAGGCAAAAGCTCAGGGATTCCAGAGCCAAAGCCTATGAGGCGTGGTCAAAGCTCTATACCGAGCGTTCAAAGATAGCCCAGGAGAAGCTTAAGGCCCTTATGTCTGAGCAGAAGGTCACAAAGATAATCAGGCTCAAATACATCTCCACCTTTGAGGCCGTAAAACACATAACCCAACTCAATATATTCAGAGGCGTAAGGAGCACTGTAAAGGCCCAACAGGCTGGTGTTGCTAAGCAGGAACAGGTTGAGACCAAAATTACAGAGGCTGCCATAGAGGCAGAGGTGGGTCTGACCCAAATAGACAGTATAAATGCCATTGTTGTAAGGCATGTGCCTGCCATTGTAGAGGAGATTGAAAGATTCATAAAGGCAATAGATGTACCCTCTCAATCCACCCAACAGGTCCTTATTGAGGCAAGGGTGGTGGAGCTATCAAATACCTCTGCCTATGAATTGGGTGTCCAGTGGGGTGTATCGGGTTGGGGGGCTACAAAGGACGGTGGCATACTCTCCTTTGGTGGCACAAGATCTGCCCGTGATACCCAGTCTGCAACAGATTATGCTACAACACCATACGCCCAAGTAGGTATAGGTCAGGCTACTCAGGGGACTGTAAATTCATCTAATATGATGCCCTTGATTATCAACATGCCTGCAGCAGTTGCCCAAGGTGCAGGTGGTTCCTTTGGGATTGGTTATATAAACAGGGCAGCATCTATGATGCTTGACTTTAGGCTCTCTGCCCTTGAGAGGTCAGGCAAGGGGAAGATACTCTCGCAGCCAAAGATAATGACACTCAATAACTCTGCCTCACTAATCAGGCATGGTGCAAGGGTGCCAATAACCACTCCAGGTAGCACACTAGGCACCTATACTACCACATACATTGATGCCGCCCTCGTGATGAAGGTGGTACCCTCTATAGTCTTTGGCACTAATGAAAATGTGATATATCTGGATCTGGAGATCAGCAAAGACGAGCCTGCCACATCCAGTGACAGAAAGGATATCCTTGGCAATCCACAGATTGACTCAAGGGCCATTAACACGAGGGTTGCCCTAAGGGATGGAGAGACCATTGTGATTGGTGGCATCCGAAGGGAGACCATATCAGAGGGTGAGAGCAATGTGCCATATTTATCAAAGATCCCACTGCTTGGTAATCTCTTTAAAAAGGATGACAGAACAGCCCAAACTGAAGAGCTCATGATCTTTGTTACCCCAAGGATCGTCCAGCCTATTAAACAAGATTAGGAGGTGACCTATGAGCAGACTATTTATTACGATTCTTTTATCCCTTTGCCTTATTTTCCCTGCCTTTGCATCCGACAAGAAGGTCTTTACCAACGAGGACTTGGAGAAATACAAGTCTAAGAGAGACAAACAGATGTCTAAGGAAGACAGGATCAAGGAGTCTGGACGCAACCTTAGAAATAAGGAGCGGCAGGTGGATATGGAAGAGAAGATGTGGCGCAGCATAAACACCAAAGACAGAAAGGCCGTGACCATAGAGAAGGAGTGAGGCAATTGTTTTTACCCACTTAGCGCGATAGTTCACATAGTGGCAGTATGTTTTTATTACCTACCTAAATTGAGCGATTTCCCCAATAATAAGGGAAGAGGTTGCCTGAAAGGCTATGGGCGATACCTTTTTGTATGTGACCAGCACTGCATTAGTGCAACCCACCAAGTGTGAGGATACCCAGTCTCCTCATCTAAACGGTCCTATCGCCTTGATAGGCTTTGAGGGGCAACCTCTCCCATGCCTTCTTACAATCGCTCAATTTAGGTACCTATTCGCTCTCGCACTGTCGCCCTGTGGCTGTTGACAAATCCTGCCACAGGGCCCACAATACCCTACAATGCCTAAGGAATTAGTGGTGTTCAGGATAGGAGACCTGATCCTGAAACAAGTTTAGGGCAAGTCAGAGGTGAGGCTAACCTGCCCAAATAGGGGACGGATTTATCGGACCTGAATATATGGGCATGATGGATCATATCCCTACTACTGGCACCCAGTCTTTGGGGACGAAAGTCCGTCATATTACAAGATGGGTTCAGGCCTCAAGTAATTTACGCTATCAAGGTTTGGCCTTAATAACTCAAACAGGGAGGTAGGTTAATGTATAAAGACATGGGATGTGGTGAGATCTCGGTTTCTGATGTCGGAAAGAGGGTCAATTTAGCAGGATGGGTATTCAGGCGCCGAGATCATGGGGGGCTGATATTCATTGACCTGCGTGATAGGAGCGGCATTATACAGGTCGTATTCAGTCCAGAGGTCTCAGCAGAGGCCCACAGCTTAGCCCATGACTTACGGGCAGAATATGTTGTTTCCATATCGGGTATGCTCCGGAAGAGACCTGAAGGGACAGAAAATCCTCACATCCCCACTGGAGACATAGAGGTATATGCCGATACCTTGCAACTCCTGAACAAGTGTGCTCCCCTACCCTTTCCAATGGAGGAGGCAGAAGATGCCTCTGAGTACCTACGACTTAAGTATCGCTATCTTGATTTAAGGAGGCCTGAGGCCCAGTCAAGGCTTATCCTGAGGCACATGGCAGCTAAATACATAAGGGACTTCCTTGATAGTAGGGCCTTTGTAGAGATTGAGACACCGATGCTTACCAAGTCCACCCCTGAGGGGGCAAGGGATTTTCTCGTGCCAAGCAGGCTAAATCCGGGCACCTTTTATGCCTTACCCCAATCACCCCAGATATTTAAGCAGATATTAATGGTTGCAGGCCTTGAGCGATATTACCAGATAGTCAGGTGCTTTAGAGACGAAGACTTACGGGCCGACCGACAGCCTGAGTTTACGCAGGTTGATATAGAGATGTCCTTTGTAAACGCCCATGATGTCATGGCAAACACCGAAGAACTATTAAGAGGGCTCTTTGGAGAGTTATTGGGGATTGAATTTGATGGTCCCTTTCAGAGGCTCAGTTACAGCGAAGCCCTCAGTAGGTTTGGCACAGACAAGCCCGATATGAGGTTTGGCCTTGAGCTCAGTGATGTAAGCGACCTTGTAAATAACAGCCCTTTTAAGGTCTTTTTAGATGCCCTACAGGCAGGAGGTGTTGTCAAGGCCATTAGTGGCAAGGGCATGGCAGGCCTATCCCGTAAGGAGATAGACATGCTTACGCAAGAGACACAGTCCTATGGTGCAAAAGGGCTTGCATGGATAAGGCTCAAGGGCGGCTTTGACTCACCAATTGTAAAGTTCTTCCCTGAAGGACTACTAAGGACCATCGCAGACAGGTTAGGTGCTGAAGAGGGCGACCTGATGATGTTTGTAGCAGACCAACAGGATACCGCCAACGCAGTCCTTAGCAGACTTAGAAACGAACTCGGTAAGAGGCTCGGGCTTATTAAAGGTGGTTATAGCTTCGTGTGGATAACAGATTTTCCTCTGCTTGAGTGGAACGACGAGGAGGGCCGCTTTGAGGCCATGCACCACCCCTTCACATCGCCAATTGACACAGATATTGAGAGGTTGCTCTCAGGCATCACAGATAAGCATGAAGACCTCCGATCCCTAAAGGCAAAGGCCTATGACATCGTGCTAAATGGTTACGAGATAGGCGGCGGCAGTATCCGCATACACAGGCCTGAGGTACAGGCAAAGGTCTTTGAGGTCCTTGGTATATCAAAACAAGAGGCAGAGGACAAATTCGGCTTTCTCTTAGAGGCCCTAAATTTTGGTGCCCCACCCCATGGTGGGATCGCCTTGGGCTTTGATAGGCTCGTAATGCTCATGGCCGGCGTCCAGTCTATAAGGGATGTGATCGCCTTTCCAAAGACACAGAAGGGACAATGCCTCCTCAGCGGTGCCCCCTCAGAGGCCCAGCAAAGGCAGTTGAGGGAGCTATACATAAAAAGCACTGCCCATTGAGCCTACTTGTGGTAGTGGAGGCAGGACTGACAAAGCCCTTTTAACCGGGTATAAATTTACCCAATCACCAGCGAGGGGACTATGCCTATTGCAATGACCAGAGTAAGGGAGATAAATATCGCAATGCCCAATGAGGGAGAAAGTATTATCTCAGATTCCTCAGAGAGCCTCTCGCGCATATACATGTTCATTACGATCCTGAGATAATAGAAGGCAGAGATTGCACTAAATATCACGGCCACTAAGACAAGCCATGCGTAACCTGCATTAACGGCGGCCATAAAGAGGTTGAACTTTGCAATAAATCCAGCAGTAGGCGGTATGCCCACTAAGGAGAACATAAAAAGGAGCATTATTGCTGCCACAAGGGGATGTGATTTTGCAAGCCCATTGTAGTCCTCAATCTCCTCACCTGCTTCAAGTAACACCACAATAGCAAAGGCCCCCATGTTCATAAAGGCATAAATAAAGAGGTAGTTTAGCACCGACGCAAGGCCCTCACTTGTGCCTGAGATTATACCAATAAGCATGTATCCAGCGTGTGCAATGGAGGAGTATGCGAGCATCCTTTTGATGTTTTTCTGACATAGGGCAAGAATATTACCTACTGCCATTGTGATGATTGAGATCACTATGAGGGCAATGGTCCAGTCGGGCTGGACGGTCTCAAAGGCGATATAAAAGACCCTACCCATAACTGCAAAACCCGCTGCCTTAGGCCCCACAGACATAAAGGCCGTCACTGGAGTGGGGGCTCCCTCATACACATCAGGGGCCCACATGTGAAAGGGGGCAGCAGCCACCTTAAAGGCAAAGGCCACTACCACCATTATCATACTCAATATCAGAGTGATTGTTGGTTCTGTCTCCCTGAGCCTCAAGGCGATCTCATAGATGTCCGTTGAACCCGTAAGCCCATACAGCAATGCCACACCATAGAGAAAGAAGGCCGATGAAAAGGCACCAAGCATAAAGTACTTTATGGCCGCCTCGTTTGACCTTATATTTAGGGGTTTGATGCCTGCCAATATGTAGGTGCTTAAGGCCATCAACTCTAAGCCCAAAAATAGCACCACCAGGTCCTTTGCAGAGGCCATGAGCATCATGCCTGCGGTGGCGTAAAGAAGCAGGCTATAATACTCACCCCTTTGCGGTCTCTCACGGTCTATGTAATTGAGCGAGATGAGCACCGTTAAGACAAGGCCTATGATGAAGATTATCTTGAAGTACATGCTGTATCCATC